>ERZ507022.162-NODE-162-length-31191-cov-4.59237_pt1 | contig 31191 bp, 22 predicted proteins | sample MGYA00513164_ERZ507022 | MGnify/ENA metagenome assembly ERZ507022 | reverse complement strand
ACACCGTGCTTAAAACCGAAGCTGAAAATATGCACATTGACGGTTTTGGCGCCGGTTCCTACAAGAGATTCATACAGCTGAGTTGAGAGCTGATGAATACTTGTGCGGGATGTGTCTAAAATAATATCTGCTCGCTCTTTGAGTGCACCGAGAAGTTCGCGTTCCTCATTAATACCGTCAATAAGGCGATTTCCATTTTGGAGGGGATGAGGACGTCGCACAGATTCGTAGCGTTTAACGAGAACGTCATCACTAGCATCGAGGAAGAGAATGCGCGTTTTTACGTCTAAATCCTCTAAATGTGCAAGAACTTGGCTGAGATCATCGAAATAGCTGCGTGAACGTACATCAATAACTGCAGCAAGTTTATGCACTTTCGAACCAGATGAGGTCATCATATCAACTAACGGAATGAGCAGCATTGGAGGAAGATTATCGACCACATACCAACCGATATCTTCTACACTGTCTGCAGCGCGTGAACGTCCTGCACCAGACATGCCTGTAATAAGCAGAACCTCAAAATCATTGGTGCTGTTCTGCTCGGTATCGGTGGACGAGATATACTCTGTGCTATTCGTGTGTGAGACCATCTTCTCCATAGCTTCCTAGTTTAGCGCTAGAGCTGTTCAAATAATGCAGTTTTCATATGAGCGAACGCAGTATCAATAACATGACGTACTGGCAGATGCGTCATATAAGCGACCTGTGCCAGAGCCTGACGCAACAGCATATGCTCTCCCCCGCGCACAATCGCCTCACGTGCGCTCAGTGATTGCATCAACTGAGTAGGGCGAGGATCATAAATAACATCGAGCAGATGCTTATTAGTAAGCGAAATATTTGCAGCAAGATTATTGATTTCTTGAGCAAGACCATCGGTAGCATGAGCTGGAACTGTAGAAATAATAATGTCTGACTGCTGTATGTGCTTAACAGCACTACCCCACGGCTGCACATCAATGTGAGCCTGTGACTTCTGATAAGAACTCATTTTTGTGCGCATAGCCGATGCTTGCTCAGCATCCGCTGCACAGATGACAAAGTCTCGAGCTCCTATTTCAATCAGTGCTGCCATAGCAGACATTGCTGTTGATCCTGAACCAATAATGCATACGCGAGCATCGCTTGCGTTGCCAATATTGAATTCGTCAGCAAAAGTGAGCTTTACACCATCAACATCAGTGTTATACAAACTAATATGTGGCATATTCTCATGCTGAGGATTGCTACGTTGCCAGTCAAAAACAGCTGTATTACTCACTCCTAAGAAAGCTACGCGCTCATCGCTGACTTCACCAAATTCCAGAGCTTTCTGTTTCAGTGGCATGGTCATGCTCACGCCCGCCCATGAATCATTGATGCTTAAGAAGAAATCTTCGAGTGTTTCGGCAGTAATATCGTGGCGACCATACTGCCAATCCGTTAACTGCAAGGCTTCATACGCCGTGTTGTGCAGTACTGGTGAAAGCGAATGCGCAATAGGTGAACCGAGAACAGCTGCTTGGTTACCTGTGCTGGAAGATGTGTTATCTGCGTTCATAATTCCATACTCTTGAGTCGTCTGGACGAAACGGTTTTTTTATTCTTCGGATTGTTCCACATGCAGAGCTTTATAAAGCACTTCTGCTTTGGATTGGCCAACACTTTGAACCTGCAGGAAGTCTTCTACGCTGGCTTCACGCATGGCACGAACAGAACCAAAGTGATTGAGCAGTTTCTTTTGGAAAGCTGGACCAATACCAGGAATATCATCCAAAGCCGAGCGTAAAGCTCCTTTTCGCCGTGTTTTACGATGATAGGTTATAGCGAAACGATGAGACTCATCGCGTACTCGTTGCAGTAAATACATTCCTTCGGATTGGCGCTTCAAAATAACTGGATAATCATCGTCCGGTAGCCATACTTCTTCGAGTTTTTTGGCCAAACCGCATACTGCTACATCATGAACATTGCAGTCCTGTAGTGCTTTTTGAACTGCTTTGACTTGAGGCTGACCACCATCAACCACAATGAGATTTGGCTTGTATGCGAAACGACGACGGTTTGTATCCTGCTGGACAACATCATTCAGCTGCGTTTTTTCAGCGCGTTTCTCATCTTCTAAGCTCTCCCCTGTATCGCCCGAAATATTACCATGCTTAAAACGTCGCGTCAGAGTTTCATAGATAGCAGCAGTATCGTCCACAGCTCCTTGTCCATCTGAACCACGAATAGCGAAGTGACGATAGTAATTTTTCTTAGCTATGCCATCTTCGAAAACAACCATCGACGCCACTTGGAAAGAACCACCAGAAGCGTTGGAAATATCAAAACATTCAATACGTAGCGGTGCTTTGTCTAACATAAGAGCATCTGCAATATCGTTCAATGCTTCCGAACGAGCAGCTAAATCAGTAACTCGACTAGATTTAGCTCTTTTGAGACTTTGCTGAGCATTTGCTGTAGCGCGGTCAAGAAGTGTCTTTTTCTCCCCTCTTTCAGCTACTCGAATAGTAACCGAAGAACCGCGAAGAGTACTCAGCCATTGTTCTAAATCATCCACACGGTCGGGAATAAAAGGCACAATAATCTCACGCGGAATAGGAGAAATGGGTGAGAGTAAATCGTTACGCCCCGTCATTTCTTCACGCTCGCGGCGTTGTTTTGTTGCCTGAGCGCGGCTCATACTGTCTGTGGCAGTTGCTTGCTGGGTTGGAGCTAGAGCGCTGCGGTTTTCTGAAACTTTAATAGCCGCAAGACCTTGCTCGCTCGTTCGATCATCTGCCTGTTCCTCCACAGCAGCTGAATAGACCTGAGTGATGAGATCACTGAGTAATTGAGCGTTGGTTACATCTTCCACACGTTCAACAGACCATCCGCGTTCACCGCGAATAGTGCCAGCACGTACGAAGAAAGTATGCACGCTGGCTTCAAGTTCATCAGTGTCGATACCAATAATATCTGCGTCCACATCGGAGGAAAAAACAACAGCATTTTGTTCAAGAACCGAATCTAAAGCAGTTATTTGGTCGCGCAGTTTTGCTGCTTTCTCAAACTCGAGTTCAGCACTGGCTTCCTTCATTTGGGCTTCTAGAGTTTTGCGGAAAGACGACCCCAAGCGGCCAGTGAGAATGGCTACTAATTGTTCGCTCATCTCTCGATGTTCTTGCGCAGAAATTCGCCCCACACATGGTGCGGAACATTTACCTATATGACCGAGTAAGCATGGTCTGCCAGTTTTTTGTGCTTTATTAAAAATAGCGGGAGAACATGTGCGCACAGGGTATGCATGAAGCATGGAATCTAGGGTTTGGCGCATATTCCATACTTTGGCATAAGGTCCAAAATAGCGTGCTTTACGATTATTTTTATTACGAGTAACCCACACGCGCGGATATTCTTCTTTAATAGAGATGGCTACGTACGGGTATGTTTTATCATCACGAAAAACAACATTAAAACGCGGATCGAATTCTTTAATCCACGTATATTCGAGGGTTAAAGATTCTAATTCTGTGCCCACCACAGTCCATTCGAGACTGCGAGCTGTGAGTACCATATTTTGAGTGCGAGGATGCAGTCGGTTCAGTGGCTGAAAATAATTAGAGAGACGGTTACGTAGGTTTTTTGCTTTACCTACATAAATAACGCGACCATCTTCATCTCGCCACTTATACACACCAGGATTAGCAGGAATATCGGAAGTTCTCGGTCGGAAAAGATCGCGGGTATCTCCTAAGAGAGGCGCTCCGTTAGCATTAACTCCTGTTGATTGTTCAGAAGCATGCTCAGATGAAGCACGAGCCGTCTGCTCAGCAGAATCTTTAATCATCTGCTGAGCCGTTTTGCGCCATACTCCTGGAGAATGTTTTTCAATGAGAGAGCTCATGTACTTCCTCTATTGCTTTTTATGTTTAGTTAACAGCGGTTTAAGGAACTTACCTGTCCAACTATCTGGCACATCTGCGATATGCTCAGGAGTACCTTCAGCTACAACTGTGCCGCCACCGTCACCACCTTCTGGACCCATATCAATAATCCAGTCAGCGCTTTTAATAACATCAAGGTTATGTTCAATAACAATAACTGTATTTCCTTTATCGACCAAACCTTGTAGAACAATCATCAGCTTGTTCACGTCTTCAAAATGCAAACCAGTGGTTGGCTCGTCAAGAATATAAACTGTATCGCCGTTAGAACGTTTCTGAAGCTCAGTAGCTAGTTTAACACGCTGACTTTCTCCACCCGACAGCGTTGGTGCAGGCTGCCCTAAACGGATGTATCCCAAACCAACATCTACGAGGGTGTCGAGGTAACGCGCAATAGCAGGATATGATTTGAAGAAACGTGCAGCTTCTTCAATAGGCATATCAAGAATATCGGCTACAGATTTTCCATTATATTTCACTTCTAAAGTTTCACGGTTATAGCGTTTGCCGTGGCAAACCTCGCAATCGACATAAACATCTGGTAGGAAGTTCATTTCGATTTTGATTGTTCCGTCTCCGTGGCAGGCTTCGCAACGACCACCTTTCACATTAAAGGAGAAACGACCCGGACCATAACCGCGTACCTGTGCTTCAGGTGTTTTAGCCAAGAGGTTACGGATTTTATCCCACACACCGGTGTAGGTAGCTGGATTGGATCGAGGGGTGCGTCCAATAGGATTTTGATCAACATGAATAACCTTATTGACCTGGTCAACGCCTTCAATACGGATATGTTTACCTGGAACAATGCGAGCGCCATTGAGCTTATCTGCCAAGACCGGATACAAAATCGAGTTAACCAGTGTTGATTTACCGGAGCCGGATACGCCACTGACAACTGTGAGCACGCCTAATGGGAAAGCAACATCTAAGTTCTTTAGATTATTTTCGCGCGCTCCCACTACTTTCAGGTTTTTTGTTTTGTAGACGCGGCGACGTTTCTCAGGTACGGCAATTTTCTTGCGGCCAGCAATATACGCACCTGTAATGGAGCGACCTGCTTGAGTAATGCCCTGAGCGTGACCGGAATAAATAATTTCTCCACCATGTTCGCCGGCTCCTGGACCAATATCGACTAACCAGTCTGCAGTGGTAATAGTGTCTTCATCGTGTTCTACGACGACGAGGGTATTGCCTAAGTCGCGCAGTTCATGCAAGGTGTGAATGAGTCGTTCATTATCGCGTTGATGTAGGCCAATAGATGGTTCATCGAGCACATACATAACGCCTACGAGACCTGAGCCGATTTGGGTTGCTAAACGGATGCGTTGTGCTTCTCCGCCGGAGAGTGTGGCGGCTGCACGCGAGAGAGTGAGGTATGTGAGACCTACGTTGTTAAGGAATCCAAGACGTGCACGGATTTCTTTAACGATTTCTGTGGCGATGAGTGCTGCTGCGCCGTCGAGGTGGAGATTATTAATCCATTCGAAGGCTCGAACAATAGGCATATCGCATACATCAATAATGTTTTTCTCGCCTACGGTTACGGCTAAAACTTCTGGCTTAAGTCTTTTACCTTTGCATACTTGGCATGGCACTTCACGCATATATGCTTCATAGTATTGACGCATATTGTCGGAGTCTGTTTCGTCATGGCGACGCATCATGGAGCGCACAACGCCTTCAAAGCCTGTGGAGTATTCTCGTATGCGTCCCCAACGGTTTTTGTAGCGCACATTCACTTTGAAATCGTGACCGTGCATAATAGCATCGCGAACATCCTCATCGAGCTTATTCCATGGGGTTTTCAGGCTGAAGCCTAAATCATCGGCTAAGCCTTCGAGTAGATGCATGTAATACTCTGACTGAGTTTTAGAGGTATTCCATGGCTCAATAGCGCCTTCTTCTAAAGATTTGGTAACATCCGGCACAACGAGTTCTGGATCAATTTCGAGTTTTGAACCAATACCAGTGCATTGTGGACAAGCACCATATGGTGCGTTAAAAGAGAAAGTGCGTGGTTCGATTTCATCTAACTCTAAATCATGACCGTTAGGACAGCTACGGTTTTCAGAGAATGGTTGACGTCGAGCAGGATCTTTCTCATCGAGATCTACGAAATCAGCAATAACTAAACCGTGTGATAAACGTAAAGCGGTTTCCACCGAATCAGTTAAACGCTGACGTATCCCCTCTTTGAGAGCTAAACGATCAATCACCACTTCAATAGTATGCTTATTCTGCTTTTTGAGTTTAATCTCGGAATTTAATTGTACGAGCTTGCCGTCAATTAAAGCGCGAGCGTAACCATCGGCACGCAAGCTATCTATCAGCTCAACAAACTCACCCTTGCGTCCGCGCACAACAGGAGCAAGGATTTGGAAACGTGTGCGCTCATCATGTTTGAGTAAAGAATCAACAATAGCTTGAGGAGTTTGTGCAGTAATCAGTTCACCGCATACTGGGCAGTGAGGAATACCTGTGCGGGCAAAAAGCAAACGTAAGTAATCGTAAACCTCTGTAATAGTTCCCACAGTAGAACGAGGATTACGGTTCGTTGTTTTCTGGTCAATAGCAACAGCAGGGCTTAAACCATTGATCATGTCTACATCTGGTTTATCCATTTGACCTAAGAATTGGCGCGCATATGCAGATAGAGATTCCACATACCGACGTTGACCTTCGGCAAAGAGAGTGTCGAAAGCAAGCGACGATTTTCCAGAACCAGATAATCCGGTAAAGACTACCATTTTATTGCGTGGAATTTCCAGATTAACGTTCTTCAAATTATGTTCTCGTGCGCCTTGAATCACGATTTTGCGGTCTAAAGGCACATCGTTCAAGTTTTCGATAATAATATCCTGTGTCACTATCATCTCCTCAATATATCGGATTACATTTTAACAAAGTATTCGAACAAATTTTCGAAAAATATCTATGATGCTTTCCTTCTCTTGGCGTTATGAATATGCTCGACCTCAAGTGAGTGTTGGTAGTATGTACCCCTCGGTATGTAGTGTTCTCGCTCTTTTCGCGTGTTTCTACTACTATCGAACTCAGTTTGTGAGCACATTTATATGGGCGTTTCGACTTGCAGGTAATTACGTTGAGTGATTGGCGTTAAGTAATTACTCAGAGCGACGTCTTCGAACAGTGTTCTCGGGTGATATGAGGTTTTTGAGGTAAAGAATGGCTATTTCTGCTCAGGGTTTGGAAATTCGTATTGGCGCTCGACAATTGTTGGCGCCCACAGATTTTCACGTATCTGCAGGCGATCGCATTGGTTTAGTAGGCCGAAATGGTGCAGGTAAAACTACGTTAACGCGCGTTATTACGGGAGACATGTTACCAGCTGCCGGCAAAGTAACCTATTCAGGCAAGCTGGGATATTTGCCTCAGGATACTCATGCAGATGATCCTGAACAAACAGCTCTAGACCGTATTATGTCCGCCCGTGATATTGCTACTATCGTTTCGCGTATTCGCAAAGCCGAGCGCGACATGACTAATCCAGATCCCGATATTATGAGCAAAGCCATGCGCCGTTACGACAAGGCGATGCAGGATTTTGAGAATGCTAACGGCTATTCTGCACAGTCCGATGCCACTGTTATGGCTGAAAGTTTGGGTATTAGTCAAGATGTTCTGCCCCGTCAGCTTGGAACACTGTCGGGTGGTCAGCGTCGTCGAATTGAGTTAGCGCGAATCTTGTTTTCCGATGCCGACACCCTGATCTTGGATGAGCCGACAAACCACTTGGATGCTGATTCTATTGAATGGTTGAAAAAGTATTTGAAGAGCTATGCTGGCGGTTTTCTTGTTATCTCTCACTCCACTGAATTACTGGGAGAAACAGTGAATAAGGTGTGGCATTTAGATGCTCAGCGCGCTCAGATTGATATGTATTCGCTTGGATGGGCAGCATATTTGAAGCAACGTGCAGTGGATGAAGAACGTCGCCGCCGCGAGCGCGAAGTGGCTCAGAAGAAGGCTGAGCGTTTGATGCAGCAAGGTATTCGTTTGCATGCGAAGGCTACGAAGGCTGTGGCGGCTCAGAATATGATGCGTCGTGCTGAGAAGTTGTTGGAAGAGACTGAACCGATGCGTAAGAAGGAGAAGGTGGCGGATTTGCGTTTCCCTACTCCTGCACCATGCGGACGCACTCCTATTATGGCTGAGGATATTTCGAAGGCTTTTGGTTCGAATATTGTGTTTGCTGGTATTAATTTGGCAGTAGATAAAGGCTCACGCGTTGTTATTTTGGGTTATAACGGTGCGGGTAAAACCACAACTTTGCGTATTTTAGCTGGTGTAGATGAGCCAGATACTGGTGAGGTGAAACTGGGACATGGCGCTAAGATTGGCTATTTTGCTCAGGAACATGATACGTTGAATACCTCGGCAACTGTTTTGGAGAACTTGCAATCTGTTGCTCCTGAGTTGGATGATACGCAGGCGCGCACTATTTTGGGTAGCTTCCTGTTTTCCGGTGATGATGTGATGAAACCTGCAGGGGTGCTTTCGGGTGGCGAGAAAACTCGTTTAGCGCTTGCTACTTTGGTAACGTCTAAGGCGAATGTTCTTTTGCTTGATGAGCCGACAAATAATTTGGATCCTGCTTCTCGTGATGAGATTTTAAGTGCTATTTCCAAATATGAGGGGGCTATAGTGCTTGTTACTCACGATGAGGGGGCTGTTCAGGCGCTTAACCCTGACCGCGTTCTTCTTCTGCCAGATGGCGATGAAGACTTATGGAATGATTCCTACTATGATTTGGTTGCTTTAGAGTAATTTAGTAAATACTGATTGATAGTCTTAGCATTATGACTCTTCTTCAGCTTCAATATATTGTGAAAATCGTGGAATGCGGTTCCATGAACGAAGCCTCACACGCTTTATATATTTCTCAGCCAGCGCTGAGCTCTGCAGTTAAAGAACTTGAGAAAGAGATGGGTATTGAGATTTTCACCCGCTCTTCTCAAGGTATTGCTTTAACCGTTGACGGCGTTGAGTTCTTGCAGTACGCGCGTCAGATTCTTGATCAGACTGAGCTGATGAAGGAACGCTATAAGAACACGAAACCTCGTAAACAGTTATGCCAGGTATCGACCCAGCATTACATGTTTGCTGTAGAAGCTTTTGTCGATATGATTAACGCTTCTGATTCCGAAGAATACGAATTCTCTATTCGAGAGTCACGTACTCGCGAAATTATTGAATCAGTTGCCAATATGCGTTCAGAAATTGGCATTTTATATACCTCTGATTTTAACCGTAACGTTATTAATAAGCTGCTGCGCGAAAAGCACTTGGAATTCCATCCGCTTTTTACAGCAGGTTTGCATGTATTTATTTCACGTGAAAATCCTCTCGCATCGCGCAAAAAACTGACCATGGACGACTTGAAGCCATACCCATTTATTCAGTTTGAGCAAGGCGAAGAAGGAAGCTTCTATTTCGCTGAAGAAGCACGCTGGCCAGAATATGCGTCCAAACAAATTAACGTAACCGATCGCGCAACCATTTTGAACTTTATTGTGGGGTTGAACGGCTATACCATTTCCTCTGGTATTGATAACGAAGATTTAAATACAGAAAAAATCGTGACCATTCCACTTGACTGCGATGACCGTATGCTGGTTGGTTGGATTACTAACGAACGCGCTCGCCTTTCACATGCAGCGAATAATTATGTAGAAAAACTCAAAGAAGTTATTCATCGTCACGGATACGAAACGATTGAAGATTAATTCATATGTATACATGGTCGGTGGCATGCGCCACCGACCATCCTTTTTAATCTCAAATGTGCCACAGTCGGTAATTCTCGAAACATCGTATAACAATAGGTACTCCTACAATAAATGCCCATCCCCATGGCGTTCCCCATAAAGCTATAGCATAAAGACATACAAGCACACCTATATGCCTAAGAAATAGCCCTGTTTTATCTTCTGCTTGCACAATACATAAATCATTAAAATAACGATTGCAGCATGTATACTCCAGAAAATTACAGGCAAGGATTGGGCGAAACCATCGAGCACTTCTCCATACGCAGCAAGAGCACAACCTGCATAAATACAAAAACGAATTCCTGTATCGAACTTATACATGATATGAATCTTCCGAATGGAAGCACTCTAGTATTGTGCCTCACACGATATATCACATCACTGTGAATGAATATTATGTGCCATTATTCTAGTTTTTTTGATGAAAAAACGCAGGGAGTATTGTGAAAATACTCCCTGCGAGATTCAAAAAATTTATTTTATGCGCCGTATTGCGTAAAATACTCGTCAATCTGTTGCGAGATGTCGTCAGTAATAACTGCTGAACCATCAGCATGACGTAATTCACGCGCAGCGCTAATAATATCGTGAATAGTTGCGATAGCAAAAACAGGGAAACCGAACTCATCTTCTACAGCTTGAACAGCAGAAACATCGGAATCCTTGGTTTTTTCCATGCGGTCAACAGACAAAACTAAACCAACAACATCAACATCTGCAGCTGCCTTCAGTTTAGGCAAAACCTCACGTACAGCAGTTCCAGCGGTCATCACGTCATCTACAAGAAGAACCTTCATGCCGTCACGAAGCGGTGTGCCCACAAACATGCCGCCATCACCGTGATCCTTGGCTTCTTTACGGTCAAAAGTGTATCCCACAGCACAGCCGCGCGCCGAGCTTAACGCCATAGACGTGGTAACTGCCAGCGGAATGCCCTTATAAGCAGGACCAAAAACAGTATCAAACTGTTCTAATTTGCCGCTGGACTGTGCTGCTTCAATAGCAGAAGCGTAAAACTGACCCAAACGAGCAATACGGTCACCGTCATTAAAAGAACCAGCATTAATAAAATATGGGGACTGACGTCCGGACTTCAAAGTAAAAGAACCGAACTTTAACGCCTGACTGTCAAGCAGAAACTTCGTAAAATCAGTTGATGCACTCACGGTACTCTCCCTTATTATCGTGAATATTAATCCAGTTATTGCCTTCAGCTAAGGCAGCAGCTAACTCAGGTCGCTCGTCTAAAAGCTCCTCCAACTCGCAGGCAATACGAACAGGTGCAGCAGGATCTACTAAAGCCGCCGAACCAACTTCCACAGCATTTGCTCCAGCATAGAGGAATTCTAAAGCATCCTCACCGGTAAAGGTGCCGCCCATCGCAATAATCGGAAAATCATGGAAAGTCTGACGAATTTTATACACCATCGCCACAGCCATCGGATGCACCGCTGGCCCCGATACACCGCCGGTAATATTAGCCAGAATCGGTCGCCCTGTGCGCGTATCAATACGCATGCCCACGAAAGTATTAATCAGAGAAACAGCATCGGCACCATTGTCTACTGCGGCACGCGCAATCGGCACCACATCATCCACATTCGGCGTGAGCTTAATAATCATCGGTTTATCGGTCAGCGGACGCAAACGCTTAAGCAACTTAGCCAACGCCACCGGATCCTTCCCCACCGACGTACCAGACTTCACATTCGGGCAACTGACGTTAATCTCCAACATATCCGCGTCAGAATCGGCGAGTTTAGCGACTACTTCAGCAAAATCGTCATCGCTATGCCCTGCCACATTAGACACAACAGTGGCGCCCATTGCCTTCAAACGCGGCAAATCATCCTCAAGATAATGATCTACACCTGGGTTTTGCAAACCCACAGAATTGACCGTACCGGCTGGGGTTTCCGCAGTTCGTGGCGCAGGATTACCCTCCCACGGCACAGGAGACACACCTTTTGTAGATACAGCACCGATAACAGCTGGATTGTAATACACCGAGCAAGCATCGAGATTATACGTGCCAGCAGCTGTACCGATTGGGCTTTTCCATTCAACACCAGCCACCACAGTGCCATGCGTAAACGTGTATGGTTTGGTTGCGTCAAACATCTCCATTAGTTCCATCCCCGCTTAATTCTATTGCGCTTAATTCTATCGCGATTAGTTCCATCCCAACTCTTCGCGCGTAAAGACTGGACCATCAATGCATACTTTCTTATTGCCATCAACTGTTGGCGTAATACACACCACGCACGTTCCGTATCCGCAGCCCATGCGCTCTTCCAAACTCAACTGAGCTTCTACCCCATGTTCACGCGCCCATGAAGCCACTGCTTTCATCATGGGATGTGGACCACAGGTTAAAATATGCACGTCCGATAAATCAGGACGACCGTCTTGCTGGGCTTGCTGCTCACCTTGCTGCTCCTCTAACCAGCTATTGAGCAAATCAATCACATTGCCCTGAGCATTGTCAATACTGCGCACATCATCGCAATAACGTGCAGCAAAATCATCAGCAAAATGCACATCGCGATACCCATACATAGCTGTGCATGTTGCATCCGAACGGCCAGCCAATTTTTCAGCCGCATGCAGAACCGGTGGCACGCCCAAACCACCGCCAATGGTTAAATATCGTCCCGGCGCGCTTAAATCGAAAGGCTTCCCTAATGGTCCGAGAATATCGATGGAATCGCCGACGTGAAGCTGTGCAAACTCAGCAGTACCGCGACCGACCACAGCAAAAATAAAGCTCACCTCATCACCATTAATCTCAGCAATGCCAAAAGGTCGTGGAGAAATCTGCTGATTATTCTTCGAATACAAGTTCGCAAACTGTGCAGCCTGACTATGCTGAGCAATATATTCATCGCGTACAGTTAAACGCACAATACTATCAGTAAGTAGCTCATGCCCTACAATCTCAACGGTACGGCGTGATGGCAGGTATTCTTTGCCTTCAGGATTAGTCTTAAGGAAGGTTTGGGCAGTCATAGTGTCCTTACATTAGTTAGGCGCGAACGCGAGCGATATCGTTTTTCATAGCGAGCGCGGCTTGGCGAGCACTGGTAGCAACTAGATTAAGTGCTTGTAGTTCAGTTCTGATTGTTTCCGCTTCATCTGTGTGCTTCCATGCTCCAATAATACCGCGAGAGGAGTTAATAAGTGCGCCTAAACCGTTTTCGTCAAACAGCCCTGCGAGGTCGTCAGCTGTTCCTCCTTGTGCGCCGTAACCGGGAACAAGGAAGAAAGTATGCGGCATAAGGGTGCGCAGCTGCGCGCCCAGAACAGGATGTGTAGCGCCAACGACTGCGCCAACACGTGAATATCCGTACTTGTTGGCGCGCGAGTTTTCGCCCCACTGCTCGACCAGTTCGGCCACTTGAGTAGCAACAGTATGCGCGAATCCGTCTACCCGCAAATCTTGCAGTTCGTTCGAGCTTGGGTTGCTCGTTTTCACAAGAACGAAAATATCTTTATTACTGTTATTAGCAGCCTGTACGAAGGGAAGAATACCGTCGGAACCTAAATAAGGATTTACAGTAACTGCATCTTCATGCCACACATCTGTTGAGCCAACACCATTAATACTTGGTGTGCCTTCTATATGTGCTGCATATGCTGTTGCTGTGCTGCCAATATCTCCGCGCTTAATATCGCCTAGCACGTAGAGTCCGCGAGTCTGTGCATATTCATTGGTGCGCACATACACGTCTAGTCCTGCAGGTCCGAGCGCTTCATACATAGCAATTTGAGGTTTTACAGCGGGAACAATATCGTATACAGCATCAATAATGGCAATATTAAAAGCAAAGTAGGCTTCCGCCACGTCACGCACAGTACGAGCACCGTTCAATAGTATTGGAGGAATTAGTGCAGGCTTAGGATCTAAACCGACAACACTGGGATTATCTTTAGCAATAATCGCATCAATTAAGGCTTTCATGCCAATTCTTCTCCTTCGCTGAAGGCATACTCACCCAAACGTGAATAGGTCATAACAGCATTGCATACAGTAGCAAGCACACGTCCTCGCACAGACCACGCGTTAAAAGGGGTATTGCGTGCTGCAGATGCAAAATTATCGGCACGAATGATCCACTGCTCATCAGGAGCAAGAATAACAACATCAGGATGTTGTCCTGGAATATCTGTTTGAGATAAATCGTGCGTAGTATATGCGCGAATTTCTTCGCTTGTAAAATCAATCTGAGCGTTATGAGCGTGAGCGTAACCTGCAATATCAAAGCTTTCTGCACCCAACAGTCGATTTGGTTCCACAGACAGCAGCTCAATAAGACGAGAATCATCAATATAGCCAGCTTCTACAAGCACTTTACGCAAAACTGGGTATGCTGTTTCCAAACCAATAATTCCGTTAGGAGCGGTGAGCATAGCGTCAAGAGCGCCGAAACCTTTCTCCTGAGCAGTATGTGGCGCATGATCAGTTGCAATCATATCGACAGTACCGTCGCATACTGCTTCCAAAGTTGCTAAACGATCATGAGCAGAACGCAAAGGCGGATTCATTTTTGCGTACGTTCCGTATTTTTCTACGTCGGAATCATCTAAAGCTAAATAATGTGGCGCTGTTTCGCAGGTAATATGTACACCATCATCTTTTGCCTGACGGATAGCTTCAAAAGCTGCTGCCGTAGACACATGCTGTAAATGCAAATGCACGCCTGTTACACGTGCAATATGAATATCGCGTTCAACAATAGCAAGCTCAGTATCAGCAGGAATACCTGGTAATCCAAGACGACGTGAAGTGTCGCCCTCATTCATTACGCCGGTTTTATGATGCTCGCAATGGTCAATAAATGGGAGCTTATAATCCACACAGTTGCGCACTACGTCATCGAGAGTGCGAGCCGTTACTGCAGAACCATCGTCCGACATGGCTACAACTGGGTGATTAAAATGCCGTTCTCCCCCAGCGCGCATATCTTTCCAATCAGCAGGATCAGATGCCTCATCTCCGCTGCGCCCCTTTGAAGCAGACACGCATAAGGAGTAACGCACAGGAAGATTGCCGCGATGCTCCAAATCTTCTAAAGCATTCACACCGTCATATGTGCAACCATCTGCAGCAGGCTCAGTATTAGGCATAATCAACACATTCGTGTATCCACCATGAGCCGCTGCAGCAGCACCCGACTGCATAGTTTCTTTATCTGTTTGACCAGGATCGCGGAAATGAACGTGAGGATCAGCAAAACCAGGAGCAATCATCCACTCACTGGCATTAAAAGAACGGGTAGCATCCTGCCCATCTGGAACACGCACGGTAATATTTTCACCGGTATCCCATACGCGAATATTATGCAAAATGACAGTCATAACTACCCCTTCTTTCGTTCCTAAGATTGTACCGATAAGGCTTTACAGTTTAGCTTCTTCGTCACAGTAATCGCAACGATACTGCATGCCCAAAGCATCTTCATGACCACGCACCAAATGGAACTGCTGCTTAATACCACGTTCAGTAGAAGTTACGCAACGAGGATTAACGCAGGTAATAATATTAGTAACGTGCAAAGGCAGCACAGGCTTTTCTTTGGACGTAATAGAACCGTCGTGCACAATATTGACCGTAGCAGTTGGCGCAATCAGAGCCAAAATATTAACGTCAATAACAATATCGCTTTCAATTTTAATAATGTCTTTTGTGCCCAGCGTTTGACTATCGGCATTCATAATAAGAGCTAAACGTGTTTTACGAGGATCAATGCCCAAAAAATCAAGTACTTTTAAAGCATGACCTGCTGGAACGTGGTCAATAATAATACCATCGTGAATGCTTGTAACTTTCATTAGATACGCACCTGCTTTTCCATCTCTTCAGCGTTATATCCTGGCAGTTCATCGCCCACAACCGAACTTTCCAAAGCCATACGCATAAGCATACCGTTCTTAACCTGTTCAAAATACAAAGCGCGCGGATCATCATCAACATCTACAGCAATCTCATTAACTCGAGGCAAAGGATGAAGAACCGCTAAATTCGAACGACCGTGAGACAGTTTTTCAGCATCTAAAATATAGGTATCGCGCAAACGCAGATAATCGTCTTCGTTAAAGAAACGCTCCTGCTGCACGCGCGTCATATACAGAACGTCCAAATCGCCAATAACATCGACCATATCGCGCACTTCAATATAGGAGCATGACGGCGTTTCGTTAATACGATCAATCACGTATTGAGGCGTGCGCAACTCCTGAGGAGAAATAAGCACAAAATTCACATCGCCATAACGACACAAAGTTTCAATAAGCGAATGCACGGTGCGTCCGAAAGTTAAATCGCCGCACAAACCAACAGTCAGCTTATTTAAGCGACCGAAATGATTGTATATCGTTGATAAATCAGCCAATGTTTGAGTAGGATGCATATGACCGCCATCGCCCGCATTAATAACTGGTGTATCCACTGCCTGTGCAGCAACTAAAGCAGCACCTTCCTTAGGATGACGCATTGCCACTACATCTACGTAGTTCGACACAGTTTTTAACGTGTCTGCAATCGTTTCACCTTTAGAAGCAGATGATTGGCTTGCTCCCGCAAAACCAATAACCTGACCGCCTAAACGCAGCATAGCTGTTTCAAAACTCAGACGAGTACGTGTTGATGGCTCATAAAATAAAGTGGCTAATACACGTCCGTCACATGTATGAGCCACTTCTTTTCGATGCGAATCAATATATCGAGCTTTTAATAATAAATCATTAATTTGAGGAACGGATAAATCATCCAATGTAACAACACTCATTCCAGCTAAGGAAGAGCTTAACTGTGCAGACATCGGGCACGCCTTTCTGTGGAAACCTCATACAAAATCGAGATTTCATACGAAACTTTTCATACGAAACTTTTCATACGAAACCAAAATTCCATACAAGAACCGAGGGGCACTGCATGCGCTGTGACCTCATTAAGGGTAGTGCAAAAATAAGACAAGATAACAGGTGCGTGTTTGTGAGGGGGGGGTGGCTAACTATCTCCGAAACGTCCATCTTAAGCAGTCAAGCTATCTTCGAGCTGTCAGTCCGGCACTCATTTTATGTCGTACTTTGCCCCTGAGTTTGTCTCGTAGGTTGTGCAACTTTCGTACAACTTTCGTGCAACTTTTGTGTCTTGTGCTCCCCTGTTTTGGCGCTCTTCCCCTTATCATAGAAAGTGACGTTCACAATCATTCAGACGCTCGTTGCGAGCGCGAATGATGAGCGTTCCAGCGCAACGTTCATGATCGGGAAAGTAGCCTGCTTGTTATGGGATCGTTTTTACTCATTATTCAAATCGGTATAGCCGTAGTTATTTCATCCCTGCTAAGCCCCTATATTCCTCGTGTGTCTATGCCGCTGGTACAGATTTTTTTGGGTATCCTGTGGTTCTTTATTCCTGGTTTGCCGCTTATTAACTTGGATTCGGAGTTCTTCTTACTCGTTTTTATTGCGCCGCTGCTGTATTTTGAGGCAATGCATATTTCCCGTTCGGGTTTGCGTAAAAACTTGGGCATTACGCTGTCTTTGGCTGTGGGATTAGTGCTTTTATCTATTGTTATTGCTGGTTATACGCTCACATTTTCGATGGCTGATATTCCTTTGGCTGCCGCTTTTGCCTTAGGTGCTGCTTTAAGTCCGACAGATGCTGTGGCGGTGGCACAAATTGGCGCTGATGCTCAGCTGACCGAGCGTCAAGAAACTGTTTTAGCTACAGAAAGTTTGTTCAATGATGCTTCCGGTATTGTGAGCTTCCAGTTTGCTTTAGCTACTTTGATTACTGGAACGTTTTCGCCTCTGAAGTTTTCGCTGAACGTGCTTTACAGTTTTATTGGCGGCGCTGCAGTAGGCGCTGTGCTGGGCATTATGCTTAATCATTTGATTGTTTGGTTGCGTCGTATGCGGTTGGAAACCACGACGAACCGTATTTTGATTGAACTGATGTTCCCCCTGCTTGTTTTTGGGGTTGCTGACGATATTTTTGAAGCTTCGGGCGTTATTGCAGTCGTTGCCGCCGGTTTGGTGGCACGCTACCATCGCGTGGGTGTGGGTGAAGATTTAGCTGAGGTCAACCGCGTCTCGGGTGCAGTGTGGGATGTGGTTGCTTTCGTGCTCAATGGATCTGTTTTCGTTCTTCTGGGTATTGAGCTGCCTTTGGCTATGCGTCAAACGATTGTGAACGATAAGGTCAATACTGTGGGCATGGTGCTCACTGCTATGGTCTTGTGCATGGTGCTTTATCTGGTGCGTTTCTTCTGGATAGCGGCAACCTTACGTACTACAAAGTCTCATGAAACAGGTTTGCGCCGCAAAATGACTAAAGAACGTTGGCATTCTGCTGCTGTTATGACTTTTAGTGGAGCTAAGGGAACTATTTCGCTGATTTTGGCGTTTAGCTTGCCTTCACAGCTTGATACTATGACGGACTTCCCTGTTCGTACGGCTTTTCTGTTTATTGCTGCTGTTTATATTATTCTTTCTTTGTTGATTGCCAATATTATTGTTCCTATTTTGGCGCCTGCAGAAAAAGATGAGGATGGTCATAAATTCGCTTTGGCTAACTTGGAGATGCTTAACCGTACGCTGGTGGCTATTTCGCGTATCGATAATCCAGATCAGCATATAGCGATTGAAGCTGTGATGCGCTCGTACAATGCGCGTATTGCGCGTCAGCGTGGCAAAGTGCTGACTCCTGAAGAATTAGCCACTTTGCATTCTGCTCGTATTGAAATGCGTCATTGGCAAAGTACGTGGTTGGAAAATTATGCACGCCGCAACCCGCAATATACCGATGCATGCCAACGTCTGTTGGCGCCTATTGAATACTCCTTGACGCATGACGGGGCTGGATGGTTCAAACATGTGCGAACTCGCATGTACTTTTTGCGTTTGAAAACTGTGGTATGGATTCGTGCTATGCGGGCAGCTATTCGATTCTTGTGGACGCGCACAGTGCAAGTGACCACGCGTTCAGAAGACGTGGAGTATAGGCGCTCGGAAGTAACGCGCATCCAGTTGCAGTTATTGCAGGACTCGATCCACCACGCTTTCATTTTGATTAATTATGATCAGGTGCCGCCGGTAGTGGGTTCCACGATTGTGAGTGAGTTGCGTACCTTGATTAAGAGCTTGCAGATGCCTTCGATGGCTAAGCCGGGCGCTACCACTTTTGAATCTTTCCCTCATCAGTTTAACGAAGTGCTTTCTCAGGCCTATGCCATTGAGCTAGAAACTATTCGTACGATGGCGGATAAGAAAGAGATTACTCGCGAACAAGCTCGTACCATGCGTCACAATGTATTCCTTATGCAGTCAGATTCTGTGGCTTAACTAGAGTGATTCACGCACGAGAGAAGGATTTTAGCAGCTGTTCCTCACAATCAGGCTTCAAACTGCGTTACACTCGATAATCTCTTGCCCTCACGCATTCTGCTTAACCGATTAACACACCTGTTATGCCAGTTTTGATGCACAAAATGGCTTCAAAACTGGCATATCGGTTGCGCGTATCGACTTCACGCATGAAGAGGGTTATTCACGCCCATAAAACAGACGATTGACCACATCACGGCATTTGCGCATAACACCAATCACATCATCCATAAACTGCAAACCGCGGTGTGCTTCGTGACCTAAGCATACGGCTAAACCGCCCATATCGAAGTAATCGTCAGGAATAATATCTGCCTGCTGGGCACGCCCTGACCATAAGAAAGAGGCATTACGTAAATCAGTGCACAACTGCCATGAATGACGCAAAATCTGGGCATCATCAGCACGAATAACACCATGTTTTTCTAAAGCGTCTAAAGCATCAATAGTATGCGTGGTGCGAACGTCCTCCCATTGAGCGGCATAACGCAATTGCAGTAATTGCACAGTCCATTCCACGTCGGACAATCCGCCACGCCCCAGCTTAATATGCCGATCATTGCGTACTCCGCGCGGCAAGCGCTCAGCCTCCATGCGCGCCTTCAATTGGTGAATACTATGCGCTTCTTCAGCAGTCACACCATCCGCACTATACCTGAGCGGATCAGCTATCTGCGCAATAAAACGCGCGCCCAGCTCCGGGCAACCAGCAGCCACACGAGCGCGCAGCAAAGCCTGCCTCTCCCACGTCTGCGACCAGGAAGCATAATACTCGCGGCAAGAGTCGAAAGAACGCACAAGTGGACCGTTCTTCCCCTCAGGTCGCAAATCCATATCTACATCAAGCTTCTGTTCAGTTCCGGCTAAATCAGTCAAAATAGAGCGAATCACATCGGCTTGAGAACTAGCGAAAGACCGTGCAATATTATCGCTCACACCGTCTGCGGCTTCGTAAACAAGCGTCACATCGGCATCAGAAGAAAAATTGACTTCTTCCCCACCGAATCGTCCCATCGCAATAACAGCCATCCGTGCTGGAGCTTCGTCATAGTCGCCTTGCTTCATTAAATGAGTGGTTGCCCACTGTAAGCTAGCATCCAGTAAAGCATCATAGACGCGCGTCATAGCGCGTAAAGCTTCTTGAGAATTAATAACGCCACTCATCCACGATAAGCCCACGCGCTCAATCTCGCGGCGTCTCATCGCACGCAACAAGGTTGAAAACTCCACTTGAGAATCAGCAAAACGGCTTAACATCACCGACGTACGAGTGGCGAGACTATCGTGCGACCGTGGCTGCAAACTTTTGTCATCGCCCAACCATGTGGTAGATTCAGACGACTTCATTAAGGCTTCACTCAAATACCGAGAATTAGCAAAAATATGACATAAACGTTCTAAAGCCGTAGGCGAATCACGCACAAAACCAAGATAAGGACCGGAACTTCCAATAGTTTCCACCCAACGTCGCCACATCATCAACCCCATATCAGGGTTTTGACCAATGCCCACCCACAATAAAATCTGAGGCAGTAAAATATGATTAATACGGCTAGCGCGCGAAATGCCTGAAGTTAACGCATGAACATGCACCATAGCAGCATCTGGATCGGCAAAGCCCACAGATTCAAAACGCTGACGCATAGCCTCATCAGACAAACGAATATCATCCTCAGACAGAGCTGACAAGTGCGGCAACATAGGACGATAATAAATATCCATATGCAAGCGACGCACTTGCAAACGCACAGCATCAAAACGCTCCACCAATTGAACAGCTGTTAATCCCACAGCTCGCGATAAACGCACAATATCGGGATTTTCAGCAATATCGCGTTCACTTATATGGCGAGTTCGCGTAAAAATATCTTCATGAGCACTCGAAATCTGTGGGAATAAATGAGTGCGTTTCATTTTCCATAACTGCTGACGATGCTCTAATACGCGCAAGAACCTGTAATCTTGCGATAAATTTTCAGCCTGCTGACGGTTAATATAACCGCCCTGAGCCAAATGCTTCAGCGATGTCAATGTGTCTTTCGTTCGCAAAGTTTCATCGGTGCGACCATGCACAAGCTGTAGCATTTGCACAGTAAACTCCACATCGCGCAAACCACCCTTACCCAGCTTAATCTCACGGTCTTTATGATCCAACGGAATATGTTCTTCAACGCGCGTGCGCATAGCGCGGCAGTCATATACAAAGTTTTTACGAGCAGAAGCAGACCACACAAGCGGTGTAATCATATCGAGAAAATCAGCGCCAACTTGCATATCTCCCGCAATAAAACGCGCCTTAAGCAGAGCTTGAAACTCCCAGTTTTCCGCCCACTTTTCATAATATATACGCGCTGATTGCACAGTGCGCACCAAAGCTCCAGCCTTACCTTCGGGGCGCAAAGCAGTATCAATCTCCCACAGAGCGGGAACGCTGACTCCAGGAATAACAGCAGAACAGACAGCTTGTAAAACCGAGCCAATCTGGGTACCCACAACAGTAAGATCGCCATGAAAATCATCTGTTTTGTCTACAAGATAGACCAAATCAACGTCGGAAACGTAATTAATTTCTTGAGCGCCCAGCTTACCCATACCAAAAACAGCAAAACGACATTCTGCTGCCTGAGGAACTTTATACTGCGCAATCTTCAAAGCTGCACGTAAAGTATCATCAATCAACGCGCTTAAACGTTGAGAAATAACAGGCTGCACGTCCAAAGGATAATCGCTTGCTACATCGTCAGCGGCAATATGCAGTAAGTTTTTCCAATAGGTTATGCGCAAATCCTGCACTTGCTCAATATAGCTGGCGCTCTCATCAACATCAAAAGACTGTTGAGGTTCAGCTGCCTGAAAAACTTCCGTCACCAAAGAAGGTTGAGAACTAAGAAAATGCCCTAGTCCATCGGAGGCACCACACAAAGCTACAAGCCGTGACATTTCACTGCTACGGGCAGTAAAAAACGTTGTGCTAATATCGCTCTTCTGCTCTGCTAATTTCTCAGCAATATCGGCAACATAACGCATTGCTGTATCAGGATTATCCGCGTTCGAGGCATAACCTAAAATATCGACCACAGACCATGCACACGTATAGCGTGATGCTACTGCATCGAGACAGCGATGCAAGCGTTGTGCATCATTGAGCGCATGATTAATCTGTTGAAATCCTGTGCGAATGAGTTGCGTTGACGATAGCGAGAAATCATCCATATTAGTTACAATCCTTCGCAGAAATAACAGCGATAACGTCTGCTTCATGCACATCCCACTCATGGAAAGGCTTGTTCGAACCTAAGATAGCGCAGGCAGCTGGGGATAAGCCTAACTGCAATAAATCATACGTGCTGTCGTGTTTATCTGCTGAGCGTGCCCACCATTGGGCAGCTTCACTCATTGTTGGCTCATGACCGATTACCATGAGCAGATGATGCTTTTTCTTTTGACCGTATATGATTTCAGAGATTTCTGATAATCCGTCTGTATACAGTTTTTTATGATAAGAAACGTCCGGTTTATCGCCAAAAACTTTGAGTATTTTATCTGCGGTTTGACGCGCTCGCTTAGCACCCGAGACCGCAAGAACATCAGGAACTAAATTGATTCCATCTAATGCTTTAGCCACATGCTTGGCTTGTTTGCGTCCCTTATCAGTTAATTCGCGCTCTGCATCTGTTGATGCATTTTTCTCGGTTTTAGCGTGACGCATAAGAATAAGAACATACTCATAATCGCGTGCACGTTTACCAATTTTTGTTAGGTTTACAGCCATAGTCTTATCCTACCAAACATTACAGTTGAGATAGTTGAGCATCTAAATCACGCAATACCTTACGTAATTTTCTATCAGACATATCGCGCAGCTCCAGACTTGCCAAGTCTACGCCGTTCTCATCAATATCTGTTGTTGTATCTTTATTCGGGCGTTCACGTTTTTTCAATGCGGTAAAACCGTCAGCCATAGCACGAGCAAAAACAAGGAAACCGGTATGACCAATCATGGAATGCTCAGGACGAACAGCCAATCCATCCACTTTCCAGGACCTTTCCAAACTCTCTTGAATATGCGGCACAGTCCATTGGCCCGATTCTTGAAGCTTGTCAACCAAACGGCTTAACTGAGTTGTTGTGGTGACGTAACACGTCAATACGCCACCTGGGGCAATAACTCGATGAGCTTGTTCAAGACGGTTCCATGGGTCGAGCTGATCGAGCACAATACGATCAAAATAATGTGATTCACAGTGTGTAATCTGCGTATCAAAATCTCCCACAATCATATGCCACCATGAAGGAGCATAACCATAAAATAACGCAGCATTTGCTTCACAGATTTTCGCGAAATCTGGGCGCATCTCAATTGTTGTTAGCTCACCCTGCTCACCGATAGCTTCTAACAGATGCAAGCTCATAGCACCAGAACCACCCCCGGATTCAAGTACGCGCATACCAGGGCGAATATCACCAAGTTCAATAACGGTTGCAATATCCTTCGGATACATAATTTGCGCACCGCGAGGCATAGAAAGCACATAGTCTGCTAAACGTGGACGCATAACCGTATATTGCCATCCACCAATACGCCGAGATGCCTTCCACGGTTTGCCTTGTGGCGTCTGCGACATATTCGTATTGGCAGCAGCATTGCCAGCGTGAGTTTCAATAACTCGACCCTCAGCCTCACCAATAATATCGTTATGCGCAATCTGGCCATGCGCTGTATCGGTTACGCCATCTGCAACCAATTGGAAGGTAAGCATATTGCCCTTACGGTCGGTTAACTGCACCTTTTGGCCGGCACGTAAAACTCCTCGTGTATACGTCATCATCTCACCTTTCCAAACGTCATCGAACAACTATTGTATACGCAAAGGCGCGCCTGCTCACTAGAACAAGCGCGCCCCGTGCTCTCAACTTTTAATTATCGTCACTTTTGCCAGCAAATTGAGAGTTATACATATTCGCATACGCACCATTCAACGCTAACAATTCGTCGTGGCTGCCCTGCTCCACAATATCGCCATGATTGACGACCAGAATAATATCAGCATCGCGAATCGTAGACAATCGGTGAGCAATCACAAAGGCTGTGCGACCAGTTCTCAATGTATTCATTGCTTCCTGAACCTTCACCTCTGTTCGGGTATCAACCGAGCTCGTAGCTTCATCCAAAATCAAAATATCTGGATCAGATAAGTATGCACGTGCAATAGTCAACAGCTGTTTTTCACCCTGAGACAGTTCTGTGGAATCATCACTCAAAACAGTATCGTAACCCTGAGGTAAGCGACGGATAAACTCATCAACATGTGTAGCGCGAGTAGCCTCAAGTAGACGCTCTTCTGTGCGGGCAGACGCATCATGCACACCGTAGAACAAGTTCTCACGGATCGTTCCTTCAAACAGCCAGGTATCTTGCAAAACCATACCGAAATGGCTACGCAAATCCTGACGTATCAGCTGCTTCGTATCTACGCCGTCCAAACGAATGTGTCCGCCATTAATCTCGTAGAAGCGCATGAGCAAGTTCACCAAAGTGGTTTTACCAGCACCCGTTGGGCCAACAATAGCTATAGTTTGACCAGGCTGAGCTTCCAAAGACAAATCACGAATAAGCGGCTTATCTGCAGTATAAGCGAACTGTACATGGTCGAACTCAACATGACCCTTCACACCGCCGTTTGCAGCAGTCAGCTCAGCCAAACGAGGAGCATCCTGATTATCTCGTTCTTCCTCATCAGCATCCAAGAATTCGAAAATACGCTGAGCGCTCGCAACAGCAGACTGCAGCATAGAACCCATAGAAGCAAGCTGACCCAAAGGCTGCGTTGCTTGACGTGAATACTGAGTAAAGGCCTGTAAATCACCCAAAGTGAGCTGACCGTTAATCACACGCAAACCACCGAAAATAGCAACAATAATGAATGAAACATTACCAGCGAAAGAAGTCAACGGATTCATCAGGCTTGAGAAGAAGTTTGCAATAAAGCTGGACTTATACAAACCCTGGTTATATTCTTCAAAAGTCTGCTCAGCATTATGTTCCTGACCGTAAGCGCGCACAACCAAATGACCCGAGAACATTTCTTCCACATGCGAGTTTACCTTACCGGTGTGTTCCCACTGCTTAATAAATTCAGGTTGAACCAGTTTTAAAATACCTGCAATAACCACAAGCAGAACAGGAATAACAATAACGGCAACCACAGTAAGAGTTGGCGAAATCGTCAACATCATAATAATGGTGGCAACGAACTGGAAGGTAGAGAAGAAGAACTCAGCCAAAATCTGCTGCAACGACTGTTGCACATTATCCACGTCATTTGTTGTACGACTCATGATTTCGCCGCGTGGAATACGATCAAAATAGCTTAATGGCAGACGGTTAATTTTCTCAATAATCTCGTTACGTAAACGGTAAACCAAGTTACTGGTCGTGCGAGCCATCATAAAGGATTGCACGGCACGCAAAGTCATTGCAATAACGTAGATACCAATGGTAATGAGCATAATCTTGGCGAAAGCAGACCAATCAACGCTCTTACCCACTGCAACGTTATAGCTCGAGAGCATAGAAGCAATCTTGTCTTGACCGTTCTGCTTGAGCATATCAATAACCGTATTGATAGATGTTCCCTCAGGAATATGCATCGTATTCTTGAGCATAACGCCCAAAATACCGGTGAAGAGAATATCTGTGCCCTGCGCCATAATCTTTGGTCCGGCCACAATGAGAGTAACGCCAATAAGACCACTGAGAATCATTATGGTCATGCGCACACGGTCGGCAGCTAAATAGCGCACAAGACGACTAATAACGCGTAAATTCTCTCCTTTTTTCACTACAGGAGATGTGTCGTTTCTTGCCATGTTAGTCCTCCTTTCCTAAGCTCAAGGATTCAATATCTGGACCTTGACCGCCCTGAGATTCCACAATTTCTCGATATGTTTCGTTAGTAGCCATCAGCTCGGCGTGTGAACCCTGACCTACAATACGTCCGTTATCCATAACAATAATGATGTCTGCATGGCGAATAGAAGACGCACGCTGTGCCACCAAAAGCTGAGTTGCTTGGCGAGTGATTGGAGCCAAAGCATCGCGCACCTTCTTATCGGTTGCCATATCTAATGCAGAGAAGGAATCATCGAAAGAGTAAATATATGGGCGACGAACTACAGCACGTGCAATGCATAGACGCTGTTTCTGTCCACCTGAGAAGTTCGTACCGCCTTGAGCTACATGAGCTTCTAAACCATCTGGTAGTTCACGCACGAAATCCTCAGCCTGAGCAATACGCAGAGCCTCCCACAGCTGCTCATCAGTAGCGTCAGGATTACCGTAGAGCAGGTTTGAACGGATAGTACCTGAGAAGAGTACTGACTTTTGAGGAACAGGGCCGAAAAGTGCAGCTAGATCGCTTGGATCGTACTCTTTAACATTATGACCGTCAAGCAGCACTTCACCATCAGTTACATCGAACATGCGAGATGCCAAACGAATAATAGTTGATTTACCTGAACCAGTTGCACCAATAAATGCCACGGTTTGCCCTGGACGAGCAGCAAAGGAAATATTATTCAGTACTTTTTCTTCCGCACCTGGATAGGTGAAGCTGACGTTCTTAAACTCAATAACACCCTGTGGATTATCGTTGCGCACCGGCTGTGCTGGGGCTGTAATAGTGCTGCGAGTATCCACTACCTCCATAATGCGCTTAGCTGAAACAGATGCACGAGGTAACATCACGGACATCATGGCAGACATCATTAAGCCAATCATAATAATCATGAGGTATTGAATGAAGGCCTGCAAGGAGCCAATTCCCATCTCGCCCGATTCAATACGATGACCGCCGAACCACATAATAGCCACATTCGATACATTAATAATGAAGAACATGGTTGGAATCATGAGACCCATCCATCGGCCAATATTGAGCAGAAGATGCACAAGAGCATCGTTACTGTCATCAAAACGCTTACGTTCCGTATTTTCGCGCGTAAAAGCACGGATAACGCGCACACCGCTAATCTGTTCGCGAACCAACTTGTTGACTTCATCGAGCTTCTTCTGGAACTTCTTAAACAAGCCCATCATCTGGCTCATAATAATAAAAGCAACAAGAAGCACAATAGGAATAATAATGGCGATAGACCACGTTAATGGCCCATCTTCACGTGCGGCCATAATCACGCCACCAATAAACATAATTGGTGCCTGCAAAATAATCAGCATGGATTGCATAGTTGCCATCTGAACCTGCTGCACATCGTTGGTTGCACGTGTAATAAGCGAAGACGTGGAGAAAGTCTCAATATCGTGTAACGACAACTTCTCTACCGACGCGAAATAATCCTTACGCACCTCATAGCCAACTCGCATAGCTAAATGTGTAGAATAATAGACGGCAATAATATTGGTAATAATTTGAATAAGTGCTACCCAAATCATTGTCCAGCCGATGCTCCATACCTTATCTGCATCGCCTGCTGTTACACCGTCATTAATAATATCTGCCTGAAGATTAGGCAAATACAGGTTGAGCACGGTCTGCCCCACCTGCACAAGTACCAAGATAGATACTTGCAACCAATGCCTGGAGAGGAATCTCCTCCATAACTTAAGCATGGGAAACCTTTCTGTACGATAAAACTTATGAGCGGAAGAGTTGCTGATGTTTCTTATGAATATGCATGCGAACTTGCTCAGGAGTTAAATTCTTATTAAAGATCTCCGGATCTGTATGTGCCAAAACTATCGAACGTGAACGTTTAAAGTTTGGTACCAGACTATCCATCACATTCCAATGCTCATTATCAGCCAAGATGGAACGTACATGATCTCGCATCGATTCTTGTGATGCATTCTCTATTAAACGTCCTAGTAAAGTATTGAGCGTCTTAACATCTTCTGAGCTGAAACCTTCAAGAAGTTCATCCCCTATCGAGGTAGCAACATTTTCCAAATCATGCAAAATACTGAGACCATCATCAGTAATACTCACAATAGTGACACGTGAATCTTCTGATGATTTCTCACGTTTGATGGCGTGCACCTGTTCCAGTTTGTTAATAATTTGCGTAACACTCGATGGTTTAATATCCAGCTGTTCAGAAATCTGTCCTGCTGTAAGGCTGCCTTGAGTGTTCAACATACGCAGCGTATTAATACTATTATCTGACCAGTTATAGAAATGCGCTACGAACAAAACATAAGGATACTGGTGCAAACGAGCTAAATTGTGGAAAATTGCATAATCCGACATAGCCATCACCTTATTTAGTTTATTTCCATTTGAACAAACTAAACATTAAGACGAGATATTTAGTTTGTCAAATTTTAAGCTAAATAAATAATACTGTCGTGTCGAAGTTTCCGCTAGCGCGCAAAAGCTGACCAACGACCTTGCTCATGCACCACTCTAACCGGCAACTCAAAAAGATTACTGAGGCGCTCGCTCGTTAAGCCTTCTTCAAGAGATCCTGTAAAAAGAATACTTCCTGGACGCGGATTAATAATCGCAGAACCATCTGCTGGAGCTTCTTCCGATTCGAGTACATGCGCAGCAATATCATCAGCCCTGCTTTGAGATACATGCCCTAGAATAGCTATTTTATTAAACCCTTCAGGAATTTCTTCTAGACGATGCGTAACGAGCAGAGCACTACGCTCAGATTCTTCTGTAGCAAGATTGGCTAAAGCATGCACTACAAGTTCTCTCCCACCCAAATCTAAACCTGCGGTCGGTTCGTCAAGAATAAGCAGGTCAGGATTAGTCATAAGAGCACGGCAAATGCCCACACGTGTGCGCTCGCCTTCAGAAAGCTTAAACATTTTCTTTCCTGCTAAGTATTCAATACCGTAGTGACGCATCAGCTCACGCGCGGCAGCATATTGCTCAGTGGAATAGTGTTCTCCACGACGACCGATTTTTGAGTCTAAAGCCGATACAATAGCATCGAGAGGATCATCAAGCGGATCGAATGCCCGATTCAAGGCACCAGATGCTAAACCAATACGATGACGGTAAGAAAAAACGTTGACTTTGCCCAAACGATTTCCCAGAATGTCTACAGTGCCCTCGCTGGGGAAAAGACGTGTTGCCATCATGGAAATTAAGGTGGATTTACCTATGCCGTTAGGTCCAAAAATAATCCACTTTTCACCTGGTTGCACACATAAATTGACGTCAGCGAGAATAGTTCTGCGCTGACGTCGAAACATTACATTCTTCAATTCCACAGCAGCTGTCATGGAATCGATTGTAACCAATTATTTAGATTGCTGTGCCATATTGATCCAAGTGTGGATTATTTTCTGCAGAATCAGCCACAATAAACAAGTTGAGCACACCGAGGGCAAAAGCAATAACAATGCCCATAATCACCCAAATATTAGGAGTCCAGAAGAGCAACGACAGCAAAGCTCCTGCTGCAATAATAATGAGCATCCAGTTGAGCACGCGAACCCACCACTTCAACGGATGAGCTGTAGGTGTGCGCTGACCTTGATGCTGAGCAGCACGAATATCTTCGAGTCGATCGAGACGAGCCAACTCTTCATACTGATTTTCTGGCTCTAAACGTGCTAATACAGCCAAAACAATAAAGGCGATAACAAACGGAATAACAGGAATGCCGTAGCTCCATGTTGGCGTGTGAAGAACCATAAGAACAATGGCTGCTACGACTGACAAACCAGCTACAACCCAAGCGGCCAGAGCCGTCCACCAGCGAGGTGAACGAGCAAACAGCGGATGCTTCGCATTGCGCTGTGCTTCTTTTTCACGTTCTGCCTCTTGGCGCTGCAATTCTTTAAGAGCGCGTTCACGCAGTCTGCGTTCTTTTTTAGCAGCCTTAGCCTGCGCACTTGAACCGCGTAGTTTTGGATCTGCAGAAGGAATAACATCATCTGATTCTTCTGCCTCAATAGTGGAACTAGTTGGAACCCATGCGCCGTTACGCTTGTTTTTCAAACGAACAGAACGGTCTTGCAATGTTTGTTCATCTAACAAACCAGCACGGGAACGCTGATTCTGTTCTGGCTCAGCTTGACCTCGACGCTGACGCTTATCTTGTGCACGACGTTCTGCTCTATTCGGCATCATTACTCCTTTATATGCATGATTTCTCACCGAGCAATCTCTAGTCTGCACCTAGTATAACGGTGCAGGCAGGATATTCACGACCTGAGTGCATATTGTACTCAATCATATGCCCATGTATTTTGTTAGCGCCCAACAGCCGCTAAAATTTGCGCAATCATAGAATCATTGAGCAGACGACCACGGCGTGTGGCAATGAGACGACCATTCTCAATGGTGACAAGTCCTTCCCGCTCAAACTCAGCCAAGGTGACTTCAGGAATAGTCATAGCTACAGCGCTTTCAAAATTGGCAATATCTAAGCCATCGCGCATACGTAAACCAAGCAGTGCCATCTCTTCAATATTCATCTGCTCATCAATGCTTTCGCTTCCCGCCCATGGTACGCGATTTTCATGAATAGCATTACCCCACAGTTTTGGATGATGAATATCCCATGATCGTATATGTGCAGCATTGTAATGAGAATGAGCTCCCGGACCGATACCCGCCCAATCAACATTGCGCCAATATCCCAGATTATGTTCAGACTCATTGCCAGGCCGGCACCAGTTGGATACTTCATACCACTGCAATCCTGCCTGTTCGAACATATCGTCTGCTATTTCATACTTCGTTGCTTCATCGTCATCGTCAGGCTGCTCCAGCTTTCCAGCAGCTATCATACGCCCCATTTTTGTGGTTGGTTCTAATGCCAAGGCATACGCAGAAATATGATTCACATTGAGTTCTAATGCAGCTTCAACAGATATACGCCAGTCTTCAATGCTCTCTCCTGGAGTGCCATAAATAAGATCAACGCTTGAGCGTAAGTCCAGTTCTTTCGCTGCTGCCACATTGCTCACCACATTATCTTGATTATGCGTGCGATCAAGGGTAGCTAAAACATGAGGAACAGCAGATTGCATACCAAAAGATACGCGGTTAAAACCGCCCTCTTTTAATGTTTCTAAATACTGCGCGTTAACGGTATCTGGATTAGCCTCGAGA
>ERZ507022.150-NODE-150-length-32396-cov-5.96772_pt1 | contig 32396 bp, 23 predicted proteins | sample MGYA00513164_ERZ507022 | MGnify/ENA metagenome assembly ERZ507022 | reverse complement strand
TTTTCCTGATTGAGAGAAAACCATAATTGTACTCTTCTTTCCCCATCTCCGTATGAAAATGCGACCTAGCATATTTCATCTAGGTCGCACTCTCTTTCCTCATCTGTTCAGCACAGCGAAAGTTTTACCAAGAACTGTTGTCAAACTTTACTGTCAGTTTATTGCCATCGAGAGTAAAGGTGCCGTCACCATAAATGGTGTTATCATCGGAATCATCGGTCCAATCATCGAAGAAATCCTTATGCCGATACTTTAAGGTTGCGGTTCCGCTACCAAAGGAAAAACTTCCATCCTCTAAATCGATGGAACGGATTACTGGATATTTAGTAATGCTCCACGATAAATCGCTGTAGCTGTCGCTATCTCCACTAACCCATGAAGAGAATGGGCACCCTTCAGGCTCTGGGCTGGTGGATTTAGCACATTCGTCTAGTACAGATTTCACCTGTGCATTAATATCTTCTTCTAATGCATCAGTTGGGTTGGCAGTAACGGAAAGGTCAGAATTAGCTCCAATTTTTCCGGTAAATTCCTTAATATACTTCGTTCCCTTAGCCTGAGCGCTATACACGCCAGGATAAATAGCAAAAGTATATCCATAATCAATCTCAGACAAAGCGTTAGCCTTACCAACAGCTACACCGCTAATCGAAACGGATGTAAAAGGCTTAGCAAATGTAACGTTAACAGTTTGCGTTAAACCATTAGTCACTGTCCATTTATCAAAAATACCGAACTGCTTACCCGCAGGTTTTACTGTTACAGAGGCAGTCTGACTACTATTTTGGAAGTTATACGATACGTTAAATGTTTGCGAACCATCAGGATTTTTAACAGATTTTCCAACGGTTGCGCCTGAAATACGGACTTCCGCGTTCTTACCTGCTGTTGACGTTAACAGCGCGGACTGAGCAGTAGATAGACCTAAATTAGACAGCTTAGTTGCCTGAGTATAGTTTCCGCTTTCTACAGCTTTCACATACTGATTGACTACGTTCTTTGGACCAAATAGAGTGTTTGACGCAATGCTATATGCGCCAAACAGCACGGCTAAAACTGCAATAACGATTGCACTAATAACAAGAACGCGCTTCTTCTGTGGATCGAGAGGCTTGGCAACTGGAGCAGGTGCAGCCATTGAAACCGTGCTAGCCTCGTTGAGCATAGACGTGTTTTGAACAGGCATCACCACAGTTGGGTCTTGTTCAACTGGAGAAGATGGCAGAACCTCGGTTGGCTGCTGAGCAAAAGCAACAGGATCTGCGGTGCTTGCAGTTTCCGCAACATCTAGCACAGTTTCAGAAGCAACAGGAGCAGTTTCAGCCTGTACTGGCTGTGCTGGCTGTTCGTTCTGCTCCGCAGCTACAGCAACAGTTCCACCCACAACTGCAGGCCACAAAACTGTAATCAGCGGATACAAAACGCCATTAAGTACGCGAGAAGCTACTTCCAAAAGACCTAACCATACAGCAAAAAGAACGCCATACCATAATTCAATTCCAACGGATACGTTGTAGCTGTATCCCATTGCTCCAGCATTTATGGAAATTCGCAAGCCGAAGAGAGCCAGAGCAATCCACACAAGACCAAGAGTTGTTGGAGCCTGCCATGCGTACTTCCACTGTGCATATTCAGCGTCATACATGTTGCGCACAATCATGCGCAACACAATGTAGAAGCTAGCAACAATAAAGAGAACCAAAAGACCCCATAGCCATGGGCTAACAGTTTCTGCAAGTTTTGCAAGAGTAAAATTCTGCCCACCATTGTTAGAACCAGAGGTACCCCCCACGCTAGCACGTAAGGAGCCAAAGGAGCTGAGTGCTTGTGCGTAAGCCGCCAGCAGAGGAAGGCTGGAGAGCAAAGACAGAGGCATCATACTGTGAGTCTTCACACCAAGATAAATGAGCAAACCAATTGCTACTACAGTGAATACAACTGCATACACCGCACTTGATTCCACAATAGTGCGCACAAAACCGCGAGCCTGATGTGCCCACTTCCATGCAGCCTGAACAATAGTCTTTTCTGTTGCATGCTTCTCAGCAAGTACAAAACCGAACCAAGCGCCAAGAGTTGCGAAAATGAAAGCCATCGCAAAAGTACCGAAAGTAGCTGCGGAAATTGTTATAGATACGGAGGCGCCAAGACTGCTGAGTGCTCCACCAATCGCAGTGTTTCCGCTATCTAAACGTATAGCAGTAACGAAAGCGATAAGTAAGTAGGCAATAGCTACTGCCAAACCAGTGAGCATTGCAGACCATAAATGAGTCCATTTCTTGGTGCGTTCAAGTCCCTTACCAAACATATATGCACCGAAAGCTACGCCAAGAATAAGAGCCACACCCGAAAGCGAAATAGGAAACAAAATATTCACAGCGCCGGCTACAGATATGCCCTGTGCCCCGCCAGAAACACTTACTGAGCCACCCACACCGCCGGTAAGAAGAATACCGAAGATAGACAAAGGGCTAACAAAAGAGGTGAGATTGTCTGGCACACTGCTCGACATATAAGGAAGCTCTGAGAGAATTTCTGAGGTTTGGGAAGAGCCCAAGAAGGAGAATAAAATAAACTGAAGCGCTGCGAATACAGCTGCCGCTGCCAAACCAATACCAGCTGCAATAGCCATGCCCTTGATACGCTTTTCAGCAAACACTTCGCTTCTGCGGGCTACTGCTACAACCTGAGATACGGACTCGTTAAGATTTTGCGCAGCACCTGTCCCTGCTGAAGCGTTATTTACTGGAGCTGGATTTACTGGAGCTGCTTGCTGCTGTACAGGCTGATAATCAGTGCTCTGTGGATTGAAAACTTGAGTCTGCTCGGTTGGCACTTCTGCATTCACGATTGTGCTCTCGAACGGCTGATTGCTCTGACTACTGTTATCCACAGGTGCTGTAGGCTCAGGCTGAGCAACAGGTTGTGGTGTAGGATCTGGGAGCGCAGTTGGCGTTCCACATTGTCCGCAGAAACGCGCATTCGGATCTAGCTGCGCACCGCATTGGCTACAAAACATAATCCCCCCTCTTTTCTCTAATTTTTCTCTTTTTCTCTGCAAGTTATCGGCGTAATTGCCGATACTCTTAATAATACAACGCGGTCATCGTTAGATGGAGCGGCAGGAAGGGCTTTAGTACCCAGAAGAGTTATCCACAAATACATAACCTTTCGATAATGCATCGCTATGGTTACCCCCCAATAAAAATGGACGTTCTCGGTAACGTTGTACCAAGTTCTTGTCCAGTAATTGGATAAATCCAAATTTTAGCTTCCTCACCAATATCACTCGCAGTTCTTCCTTGACGCGCAAAAACAGCAGTCTGCCCCTGCTTCATGCCGTAAACCTCTGTAATAGTGATGAGCACACCATATTCAACGTATTGGCGACCAATAGTGTCACTCACATTCAACGAGGCTACTGTAGCCACAAATGTATTCTCATCTATTTTGCGCAGATTAGAGAATTTTCCGGTAAATATGGACTCAGACCTCATACCGTTCGGATAACCGGATCCAGTAGCACCCATATCACTGTCGTGAAAGTCACCACTGAAGGTGCCATCACTATTCAGAGTCATCATTGTCACCCACGCTCCGGCACCTGAGCTAAATGCATACTCTCCAGCAAAATCCCTGAATCCTGTACGCACTTCGCCAAACTGTTTGTTATACGATGCAATAGGGAATTCCTTATCGTAAGTAGGAAGTGATACCTCGAATACCTTGTTATCGAAAATATTTTTTGCAACTTGACGTATATCATCCCCGACAGCAATACCTACATGCAGAGGAACCGTTGCATTAATATTCACACTTCCAACGAAAGCCTTTTTGATACCAGGTAGTTCAATAGCGCCATTCTTTTGCGCATCATCAGCAAGCTGAACTTGCCCATCAGCAGAAATCTTCCCTCCAACACTGCCCTCCAAGCCCATTTGATCATACAATTTTGACTCAAAACCAAGAGTCAGAGTAAAGTCTGCTTGAGCAGAAAAAATAGTGTACTCATCTGCATTCTTTTGGTCTAGACCATTAAATGACAACTCACTTACTGGGGCTGCTCCTTCACGAATAGTGTAGAAGCCCTTTTTCGTAGTATACCCAAAGCCTATGGTTTGAGATTGCTTAATAGAGATTGACGGGTTAAAACTGGAAGCCATATTTAAATCACCAGTTAGTGATACTTCATTAGTTAACACAACCGGCACATATCCCACCATAAACTGAACATTCGGCAAATCAACTTTTGCTAACTCTTCGCTCACATGAACGCCGTCAGCATTAAAAGATTTCAAAAAATCACGCAATGAAGCACTAGCATTAAACTTTTCCTCAGCAGTAACTTTCAGATCGACCTTACACTGAGGTGTAATAATCAAACGTAATTTAACCGTTACAGAAAACTCAGCCTTCGTACCTCGACTATCATAATTCAGCGCTCCGTCAGCAGTTATTCCATCTTCAGCAGCGTTTGCCTGTGGCATAAAACATCTTGCTTCTTTGCGTTTACCTGCTTAACGGTAATATTTATCACCATCAACCACTGCTACACCGCTGTAATCGCAACGCTCAATAAGGTCTGTGAGCGCAGCCTGCTCAGTTTTAACGGTATACAGTTTGCCGGTTTTATGCACAGACTTAACCTTACGCAACAAACCGTGAGGCGTTGTAGGCGTAATACCCGCGTTAATTACTGTTCCCTCTTTTTAATGCTTTTAACTTTAGTAACGACTACGTCTTGATCATTTACTTCTTTTATAGAAAAATCTGATTTTTTGCGGTCGTATATAAGAGCATTCTTTCGAACCGTTACGTGCAAATTGGCTGATCGAGGATCAGCCCCTAATTTTGGCGCTAAGAAGTGCGAATATGCGAAATATCCGCCCACACTGATAGCTACTGCGAGAACAGCAGCGAGCGCGATAAGCCACCAGCGCCGCTTACGAGGGTTTGACCCCATCGGGTCACTTGGATTTTGCGGGCCAGACGGCCCACTCGGACCTTGCGGTCTAGCCGGCTCAGCCTCTCCAGCTAGATTCGTTGGAGTGTTCGCTTGTGTCTGGTTCTTGTTTGGAGCCTTCTTAGGCGCTATCTTAGGTACCTTTTCAGGAGCGCGCATCGGTTGCGACTGTTGCGGCTGCTGTGGTTGCTCAGGCACACCCGACTGAGTATTGTCTACATCTAGGTGAACTCATCAACCATAGTTTTCTCCCTCTTCATTTACTTATCTTTTCTCTTTACCCTCTATAGTAAATTGAATTGTTGAAGTCCCCTCCCCATATTCCCCATATAGCATCATGCAGCGCCCACACATCTACACACGCTCATAAAATAGGAACTATGGCTGAACATTATTCCGCACTCGATTTAGCGCCCGGCGACCTCGTAGGAGGTTATACACTGCTCAACCGCCTCGACCAAGGTGGCATGGGCACTATTTGGCGCGTGCGCGATGACGGCGGCAATATTTTCGCTATGAAGGTGCTCTTAGACTCACTCAAAGAGGAAGACGAGAACGGCAATCTCAGCGATAACACAGATAAAATGACCGCTCGCGAGCGCTTCCGTCGTGAAGCTTTGGCGCTGCGACGCATCGATCATCCGGGCGTGAACCATATTGTGGACATGGAACTGGACGACGCTCTTGCATTTATTGTTACCGAGCTAATTGAGGGTAAAAACCTGCGCGACGACGTATATGAGAATGGTCGCTACACTGCTGAAGATCTCGATAATTTAGCCCGTATGCTTATTGACGCTGTAGATGCCGTACATGCAGCAGGTATTATTCACCGCGATTTGAAGCCAACTAACGTTATGATTTCCCCATCAGGCCCCGTTCTTGTGGACTTTGGCATTGCTATGGGAGAGAACGAATCTCACGTAACGCGCACAGGACTGGTTATGGGTACGCCTGGTTTTATTGCACCAGAAATTATTGAAGGCGCTGAGTCCGATGAGGCCACTGACTGGTGGAGCGTCGCCGCTGTTCTCGGTTTCGCGGCTACCGGAAAGCCCGTTTTTGGTTCGAAACCATTAATGACTGTTTTAGAGCGCGCGGCTTCAGGTAACGCTGATTTATTTGGTCTTCCGCCTTTAACCTTACATGCTATGCACATGGCTTTGAACCCGGACCGTATGCAGCGCTGCTCTGCTCAAGAACTGCTTTCCGCTATTCATGAGGAGGCTCAAATACCAGATATTTGGGATAACGGACCGCACGATATAGCGGTGACTGAACAGACATCAGCAGATGAAGGAGCAGGACGTACGTCTGTGGTGCCCCCTTTTTCAAGAAACTTTTCTCGCGACGATAACGCGAGAAACACTGGCACAGATAAAACTGTAGCTATTGGCTCTACTCGTCTTATGCCCGCAGATGCTCAAAACGCGATCCCAGAAGTTCCCGCAACACGAGTTATGGCGAGCGCGCCAATCAGCAGCATACCAGACGATAATTCCACACGTCTCTTGTGGAGCGCACCCCCTGAGCCGTTGCCGGTTTATTCTGAGCCATCAAGCAGCCAGATGCAACCAAATGCAGCGCCAGTATCAATAGCAACAACCGTTGTGTATCAGTGGGCATGGGCAAGTATTATCGTATCTCTTGCAGCTTTTTTCCCAGCTCTATCTCTGCTCGCTGTCATGCTTACAGTTATGTGGTCGTCGATACGAGGATCGCGCACTCAAGCACGGCTAAATAATCCGAACGTATCTGCGATCAGTCTCAGCTTAACTCTTCCTTGGCATATACTTAAAGCTGCAGTAAGCGCTCTGTGGTACGGTCTGCGCGCGACTATTTTACTCGCCCTATTTAATGGTATTTTCTTAGGAATACTTAGTTTAAGCGGTTTTACTGTCGGTTTTGGGCAATGGACGTCGCTTTTCGTCATCATAAATATCTGTGCCATGAGCTTATCTTGGTTGTTCCTTCTTGCCAAGCCTGCACAGGAAACAATCCGTTTAGGTCTTAAAGCTCGCGGACAATCAAACGTTTCTGTTCAAACACGTTTTATCGAAGTATCTCTCTGGGCGCTGGCTATTATCTCTATACTTGCTCTATCGGCAACAATCAAAACGGTAACGTGGGATCCGTTGCCTAATATTCAGTATTGGATTCTTTCTACAATACCGTCTTTGGTTTAGCAAAAATTTTTAGTAATCCGTGAAAATTAGCCATTTTTTTAACCCCCTTAAGCTAAAGTTTTTTCTATGGCTAAAAACTCGGATAAGCGCGCTATCTCTCGTAAAGCACGAATGGAAGCACGCGCGGCTGCTGAACGCGAAGCACAGTTAGCAGCTGAACGCGAACGTAAAATTCAAACGACCATCGGCGCTGCAGTAGTAGCAGTTATTGTTGTTATCGCTGCTGTAATTGTGTTCTTTGTGGGACGCAACATCTATAACAGCACGCGCTCCCCAGAGGAAGTAGCTGCTCAAGCATATGCAGCTGTGGAAAAGGTGAAGGATAAGCCTAAGAACGCAGCAAAAAACGGCGGTTTTATTATTTCCAAGAACGGCGTAAATAAGCCAATTGCTAATGTTCCAACCATCGATGATTATATGGATTATATTTGCCCTGCTTGCGGTACCATGCATCGTTCAGCAGGAGAAACCTTAGCTTCTTTGGTTGCTGCCGGTCAGATTAACTTAAATATTCATCCTGCTGCTTTCTTGAACGCATCCTCTACCGATCGTTATTCCACTCGTGCAGCAGCTTTCGTCACATACGTTGCTGATAACGAGCCAGACAAAGTTTTGGCTTTGAGTGAAGCTATGTTTGCGCAGAACTTCCAGCCTCAGGAAGCGTCTGGATATAAGAGCGTTTCGAATGATGCTTTGGTTAAGCTCGCAAAGTCCGTGGGCGTAAGCGATTCTGTTGCGACGGCTGCCGCGAAGGGTAAGTATGAGAAGTGGGTTGACGCTGTGAGCCAGTGGTATCCAGTTGATAGCAAGTTATGGCACAAGAGCGGCACATATAAAGGTCAGATGACCACTCCAACTATTTTGATTAACAACAATTACTGGGATTACACCACTGCTCCATCCAGTTATGCAGGCAATTACGCCAAGATGATTTTGCATAGCATTGGACTCGAGGAAGCTTCCGTGGGCAAGGCAGGCGATTTGCCAAGCATTGGCACAGGAAAGCCTGTTGCCTTGTAAAGGCTGCGAAACTTTGTGACGCTTTGTGAAACGGAGGTTGAGCAGAGGACTGAGCACGGGTTGAGTACAAGGTTGAGCGAGATTACTGAACCTGCTGATTCAGTTTTCTAGTTCTAATTTATTAACTTTATTAACGGCTTGTCGATTTTATCGGCGAGCCGTTTTGTATAGTTCTAGAGTTTTGTGTATAGTGAGAGCGTTGAGTTAATCAACGCCTCTATAGCTCAGTTGGCTAGAGCAGCTGATTTGTAATCAGCAGGTCGAGGGTTCGAGTCCCCCTGGAGGCTCTTTGTTATGTATCGCGACATAGTTCCGCTGACTGTGTCGTGAGATTTTTTGTTTTATGTGTGAAGTATGCGTTGAATTGATTTCGTTGATTCTTCTGGTCAAATGCATGTAATATAGCGCAATAGATAATGCTGTTTTCGGCAAAGTGTGAAAACGTAAGCACATAAGAGTAGGTAGGAGTTGTGAACGATGAAGAATTTCATGCCACTCATGCCGCTTCCGTTCAACAATCAGGAAAAACTGAAGCAGATGAGACTGGAATCTCAAGCAAGGATGAAGACGAACGTTCAGAAGAGGAAAATGATGACACTCCTCATGAACATTCGTCGAGAAGAAACATCTCAGCAGAAAATGAATTAATCCAAAGCTCAGAAGATATTCTTCGTGCTGTTCAGATACTCAACACTGCTGCAGTTAGTGAACAGTGGTCGGGTTTGTTGCCTAGTCCTAACGATTGGAATCAATATCCGTCTGAAGCGCATACAAAGCAAGACCTGAGACAATATAACAGACACACAAAAGGCGTATAATCCGCACATTTTCTTTTGCCAGCATGAGTAAATTTCGATACGCGCAACCGATATGCCACGTATGAAGCCATTTTCCGCATCAAAACTGGCATAACAGGTGTGTTAATCGGTTAATTAGAATACGCAAGAGCAGCGCTTATTCGGTTTTAACAGAGCGTGCAGGTTGATGTTGCTGCTCTTTGTATGGTGAGGCCTGACGAGTGAACATGCGACATGGTTGGCAGCACCCCAGTTTGAGTTGAGCACATGAATTGGGATAACCATAGCCATTCACTTTTCACGTCCCAGACCACGCGCAAACCAAAAATACTGAACATGCTGCACATCATTGATGCGCCCGAATCGCAAAAGAACACACATCCACTCACCGATGCATCTCTTTCTACTTAAAATCACTTAATTCTCCCCTTACACGCGCACTTGTACTTAAGCGTTTAAGTTGTTAGCATCATTGCCATGATATGCGCTTCTCATTGCCGAGAAATCATATCATCTCAGAAAATACCCACAACCTAAGGATTGTATGAAAAAGTCAAGATTATCCATGTTCTGCCTACCGGCAGTAGCCTCTCTTGTGTGCAGTAGCCTCGTACCAGCCGCTGTAGCAGCTGATTCTGCAGCACAAGACACCCCATATAATTCATCAACCGTGAATATAAGCGATCCACAAGCTACTGCAGAGACGCAAGCGCTTTTCGTTGCTTTGCGAGATACATCAAGTAAAGATATCCGCTTTGGGCACCAGCAAACAACCGAATTGTCTATTACCGGCGCTAAAAATGGCGACGTATACGATATGACCGGTAAGTATCCAGCAGTTTTTGGTTTCGATGCTGGAGAGATTGTGCGTGCTTCAAATAGTGAAGCAGATCCAAGTGCCGCAATAGAAAAAATGGTCAACTACATAAAGTTTGCTGACGCGCAAGGAGGCATTATTACCCTCTCCGTTCACTGGAATAACCCTGTTACCGGAAAGGACTTTTCCGACACCACTGAAGCAGTTTCGCACATTTTGCCTGGCGGAAGCCATAGCGCTGTCTTCAACCGCATGTTGGATGCTGTAGCTCGCGTCGCTCAAGACGTAAAACGTTCTGATGGCACCCCTATTCCTATTATTTTCCGACCTCTCCACGAGAATCTTGGCACATGGTTCTGGTGGGGAGCAACACATGCTTCCACAGCTGAATTTAAAGAGCTATTCCGCTATATCGTAAATTATTTGCGTGATATTAAAGGTATACATAATCTTCTGTATGCCTACTCACCTAGTGGAACATTTAATAAAGATACTACTGATTATATGGCTAGTTATCCGGGCGATGATTGGGTAGATGTTTTTGGTTTAGACGATTATACCGATAATATCCCTGATTGGATTCCTAGGGTCGTTCGTGATTTAGGCGTTTTAGAAAAGGTCGCTGAAAAGCACGGAAAGATTACTGCTTTTACTGAGTTCGGACGAAGAGATATACCAAAATCCGGTAAAGATTATGGGCATTATGATTTTTATAGCAAACTTCGTGAGGCGCTGGCAAAAGACACCTCTCATATCGCTTATATGATGACGTGGGCTAACTAGGGCGGCTCTAGCTCGAATTTCCAGTCCTATACTCCTTGGCATAGTTCAGACGGTGAAGCAGAGTTCAAAGAATTTGCTCAAAGCAATTCAGCAGCAATGGCTTCAGCAAAGAATGTTGATTTCTCACGCACATATTCGGTCAATCAAGGTAACCAAACAGTCCGCGTTGTTACTCCTGCAGATGGCACGCGCTTAACAAGCTCTCAAACTGTTATCCGCGTTAAAACCGAAAATATTGACCCTTCACTAATCAATCTTAAGTCTGCAGCTGTTATTGTTAGCAAAGATGGCATCAATGATATACGTCTTCCGCTCACCTACACATGTAACGGATATTTCCAAGCTACGCTCAACCTCGACGATTACGGAATTTCTCTTGATCAGTCTCGCTTAAATATTACGCCTGAACTCACATACACAAACAGCAAGGCTATTCCTGGCATTGCGGACGCTTCAGGAAATACAGCAGGAACAATTCACGTGATTGCAGGTGCAAAACCTACTGATCCAGTTGATGTTGTTGACACTTTTGATTCATACGATTCAGTAGCCGATTTACGAAGCGTATACTCGCCTAATCACACATCGCGCAACAATATTGACCTCGTAGATGCCCCGCAGGGAGGTGAGAACAAAGCCTTAAGCCTGCACTACGACTTCAACGCAAGCCCAGATTATAACGGCTATGCACACTCCTTCTCCCCTCGTCGCAACTGGTCAGGATATTCTGCCATGTCTATGTTCCTGCAATCAGACGGATCTGACCAAAAGTTCGTAGTACAGATTAATGCTGGCGGAGTTACTTTTGAAGCTTATCCATCCCTCAAAGTGAAGGAATCAAAAACTCTTAACCTCGCATTTGATGATTTCGCTTCAGCTTCGTGGGATACAGCAAATGCAGGACGCAAGCTTACCCCCAGAATTACTCAGCTCTGTGGGATCCTTCGCACTGTACGTGAACGACAACAGAGAAACTTTACCTCGTAGCGGCACATTACTGATTGATTCTGTGAAGCTAACCGGCGAGCGCGAGCCTTATACTCCTGAAAAATCCACAGAAGAAAATGAAGAAGTGAAGCCATTACTTCTGGATGATTTCAGCTCGTACAGCGATACCGATGCATTGCGTTCGCATGGGGTAATCGTCAGCACACTGAAGTTCTCAACCTAGTTGAGGGTGAAAAAGAAGGCGAAAAAGCACTGGAATTCGCTTATGACTTCAGCAAGGACGGCTGGTACGATGTGGCACGCTATATTGGAGATAACAAAGAGCTAAATAATTGGCGCGGACAAGGAACGCTTCATGCAAAGGTGCGAGGAGGCAATTCAGGCAATGCAATTGGCTTACAGATTGGCACCTCGGCCGGAGTATACTTCCATACCGATATTAAACTTGATTTTGAAGGCTGGAAGACCATCGATATCCCGCTATTGAATAATCCTGCTCTTGTTCAGTCATGGTCAGATGATGCCAATAAGGGTAAAACAATGACCTGCGATGATTTGAAAACCATTAAGGAAATAGTTGTTGCTTCTAGCCAGCAGAATTCTGAAAACTCAAGTATCGCATTTGCTCTTGGAGAGCTATCTCTTATTCCTTCTGAGAAAGCTGAAGAAAGTTCCCCTGCACCGACAGTTGAAACTCCAGCAGAGGAGACCGCGCCTGTATCTACAGAAGGTGAAGATGCCACTCATCAAGATGCACAGACCTGTCCTATTGTGGAGAAGAATGATGAGAATACCTCATCACCTTCAGACAACGAGAAGCCTGACACAAATGAGCAAAAGAATGATGTCAAGAAACCTGCACAGCCTAGCAAGCAGGTAGCCGACCGCAAGGCAAACAGTTCAGTTAAAGCTCTTGCTCACACTGGTGTGAATGTTATGACGCTGGTTATAGCTGCATGTGCTCTAGCTATTGCATCACTTAGCATATATGCTATGCGTAAGAAAACAAAATAATCAATGTTTCATGTGAAACATTGCGATAAATAGAAAGTCGGGTTATAGGCCAAGAAACCGAAGGAATGGTAATACAAACTAAAGGGGGTATGTTCACGTGAAACATACCCCCCCTCAAGCTCTTACTTCGGCCATGCTAGCCAAATGGCAGCAGCAATAAAAATCAATCCTAAGCCAACTAACCATAGTACTTTCGGATTATTCTTCGCACGCAGTGCTCCCACAATAAGCAGAACAACTCCTACTAGAGCAAATAAAATCATAATAACGAAGCCCATAGCTTCACCTTTTTTCTGAACGAATTGCACTCGAATGTAGTTATTCACCTCAGTTACATGCGGTTACACGAACAACCAAAGATATGAAGTAAAACATGGTGGAGTCTTCTCAAGAGGCCATCACGCATTAGGTCATATAGTTACTAACTAGTGCTGTTACCCTCTTCTTTCCTTCTCTTCGGAATTCCAAATGTGCGGTGTAGCACTGTTGAGGAACACTGTCGCACCACGAAACGCCAGTTTTAACAACATAATGTGATGTAGAGCACATTACGCGATGCAAGTCGTGAGTTCATTAATACACTGCCCGCAGAAAACGTGACTACTTCACACGGCTTCCCATCACTCAAAAATGTTGTATTTACAGGCTTTAAGCACTGTCGTAAGAAATCAATTACTTTACTCAATGGCATGTCTTTTAGCTATGCACACACATCCATACTTACTGTGATGTTTTTCATATTTTCAATTATTATTGATTTTTCTTTAAGTCATCCCACAGATTTTTCTCGCAAACCTCACCCTTCAACACCCTCGCATGTTTCACGTGAAACATTCAATTACATGACGAGCAATTTCAATTCAAGTTCTCTGCCCAAGGCATAGATCGCAGTACCAAATATGAATTTCTCGTCAACTTCTTTACGCTTATCTTCCAGCAAATACGTATATCTACTATGGTTGTAAACATTAGATTTGCGAGATAATACAGAGAAACAAGGGGAAAGATGGCACTTCGTTGGACTCCCAAACGTTTTATTACACGTAGGCGTTGGCGCATTGCCATCACCTCAAGTGTGTGTGCTGCTATCTGCATCAGCTCTTTCTTTATTGGCACGTATAAATCCGTAGCTCTAACCGTTAACGGCAAAACAACGCATGTGAATACCCTCGCTTTAACCGTTGACGGTTTACTTTCTCAGGAAAACGTTAAAGTTAAAACACATGATTTTGTAAAATCAACTTCCGGAGAGCGTTTAATAGATAATGCGCATGTTCAGGTGCGTAGCGCTTACGAAGTTACTGTTATGATTGACGGTCAGCCGGTCGGTTTCTGGACGTACGCAAAAAGTGCGGACGAGCTGCTCAGACTTTTTAAGCAGAACGAAAAAAATGCCGTAAAAGTAACTGTTTCTATCTCAAATATTTATAACAAACTGACTGGTGGGTTAATTATTAACGCCCAAGGAACAGTTAAAGTTATTGCTGATGGTCACACAAGCGATGCCGTAGACGGAAAAGTTCCTGCTGCTGCTATTTTAGATGCTCAAGGTATTTCTGTAGGTCAGCATGACCGCGTTTCTGTTGAACAAGATGGTAACGATACGATTTTGCGCGTTGTGCGAGTTACGTATTCAGATTCTACTCGTGAAGTTGAGATTCCTTTTACCACGCGAACAGTGAAAGATGATTCTTTAGAAGAAGGTAAGCAGGAAGTTGTTCAGCAGGGCATAAATGGTAAGAAAACCCAAAACCTGCATAACACTTTGGCTGATGGTCAGGTTGAATCTAGTGAAGTTACGAGCGAAGCCGTAACCCAAGAGCCTCAAGAAGAAATTATTCATGTAGGCGCAAAAAAGAAGGAAGAGCCTAAAGCTGAGAGCAATACTCAGAATAATCAGCAAAATTCAGATCAATCTTCCTCAGCTAATCAAAATAAAACTGATCAAAACAAAGCTGATCAAGATAAAGCCAAGCAAGAAGAAGCTGCTCGTCAGGCTGTAGCGGCGGCAGCAGCAGCTCAAGAAGCTGCACGTAAAGCTGCCGAAGCTGAAGCTCAGCGCAAGGCTCAGGAACAAGCAGCACAACAGCAAGCACAGCAACAGGCTCAACAACAAGCTCAAAGCGGTTTATGGCATCCAACCCCTGCCCAAGCCCAGGCCTATGCTCAAGCTGCAGCCGCTCAATACGGCTGGACAGGCGATAATTGGAATGCTTTAGTATGGCTGTGGAACCGCGAATCAGGATGGCGATGGAATGCAGAAAATCGTTCTTCTGGAGCATATGGCATTCCTCAGTCTCTTCCTGGCAACAAAATGGCTACATATGGCGCAAACTGGCGTGACGATGCAGCAATTCAAATTAATTGGGGTCTGAACTATATTGCTAAGCGATACGGCAGTCCATTAGGTGCCCAGCAGCATAGCTATAAAACAGGATGGTATTAAAATCAAGATTATGAATGAAACAACAGGATTATTAGGTGCCTCCGATATTCGCGCCATAGCTGCTGAAGCCGGTATTTCGCCAACAAAAAAGTTCGGTCAAAACTTTGTGATTGATCCGGGTACTGTGCGCAAAATTGTACGCACAGCAGGCGTAACTGCGGATTCAAAAGTTCTGGAGGTTGGTCCTGGTTTAGGGTCTCTCACCTTGGGTTTACTCGAAACAGGAGCTCATGTTACGGCTATTGAGATTGACACTCCTGTGGCTGAACGTTTACCTCATACCGTCGCTACATATATGCCTGCCGCTTCTGAGCGTTTGCGCGTTATTGAGATGGACGCGCTCAAAGCTACTCCAGACAATACAGCTATAGATCTGAGCACTCCTCTTACTCTTGTTGCCAATCTTCCATATAACGTAGCTACTCCAATTATTCTTACTCTACTTGAGCGCTTTACCAATATTGAGTCTTTTGTGGTTATGGTTCAAAAAGAAGTTGCAGACCGCCTGTGTGCTCAACCGGGAAACAAGGTCTACGGCGTGCCTAGCGTAAAACTTGCATGGTACGGTTTGTCAAGTCCTGCCGGAGTTATTGGTCGCAATGTGTTTTGGCCAGCTCCTCATGTTGACTCTGCTCTCGTAGAATTCCATCGTTATGATGATTCCCACAGCACGGAAAGTCCTCGAGACCCTGAGTTGCGCGACGATGTTTTTAATCTGATTGATGCTGCTTTTAGTCAGCGTCGTAAAACTTTACGCGCTGTATTGAAGAAAACTGTATCTGATGAAGCTTTCGAATCTGCACAGATTGATTCAACTCGTCGAGGAGAAACCTTAACTATTGATGATTTTATCCGCTTAGCCAGTGCATCTCGAATGTTTCACATGAAACATTCCTAATTCCACATGCATAGAGGTTTTAGGCTCGGTGTGCGTATAGAATAGCTGGAGAGTAGACGGAGGAAAAATGGCCGACAGCACGATTAATACCGAACGCGAACAGCGCAAGCTTTATCTTCGCGCACGTCAGCGTATGATTTTAAGTGCAACAATTGGTTTCTTAGTTGTTGTTCTTATCATTTCCTTAATTGGAGCTTTTGGCTCTTTCTCATCTTCAAAAAAGAAGACAACAACAGCAGCAACAAACTTTGGTGTAGTCGCTGCATGTGCTGTTAAAGATTCTGTCACTATGAATCCGTCAGAAATAACAGTGCGCGTGCTCAACGGCACCAATAAAACTGGTTTAGCTACTGCTGTAGGTGAGGAACTTCATAACCGCGGTTTCAATTTGCAAGGTGTGGGTGATTTTGATTCCTCTAGTGTGCTAGAACGCACTGAAATTCGTTTTGGCAAAAACTCTATTACTCAGGCATATACGCTTGCTACCAACTTCAATGATGCTATTTTGCGCATGGATAATCGCGAAGATAATCTTATTGATGTTATTGTGGGATCTTCTTTCGATGATTTGATTGGTACGAAAAAAGTACCTAAAGCAGGCTCTAAGATTGAATCCTTAACGAACTGTGAGGATGCTGCACAGCTCAAAGATGTGCCTCAAGCTCAGGAACATCAAGCTGCATAAGTACGGTGAAGGGGATTTGTGTAAACAAATCCCCTTCTTTTTATTTATTGTCTGCGTACCAGCGTTGAAGCTCTTCAACAGCTACATCATAATCAACTGGACCATTATCTAAACGGTAATCAAGCATATGCTTATATGCCTTCCCTACTTCTGGTCCAGGAGTTAATCCCAAAATGCGCATAATATCGTCGCCGTTAAGATCCGGACGGATAGCTTCAAAGTCCTCTTTTTTCTTCAGCTCAATCACACGCTCTTCAAGCTCATCCATGGCATGAGCAAACATTTTTTCTTTTGCTTTATTTTGCGTGGTTGCATCAGCACGTGTAAGACGATTCAAACGATGATATAAATGTCCTGCATCTTTTACGTAGCGACGCACAGCAGCATCAGTCCATGGCTCATCTACATATCCGTGGAAACGCAAATGTAACTGTACTAAAGCGCTCACATCAGCAATAAGATGATTGTCAAAATGCAAAGCGCGCATACGCTTCTTTGTCATTTTCGCTCCCACCACATCGTGATGCATAAAACTTACTTTGCCGTTCGGTTCAAACTTGCGCGTGCGAGGCTTACCCACATCATGCATCAAAGCAGCCAAACGCAAGGTTAAATCAGGAGCAGGAACAGGTCCTTCCTCATCAGTTTCTAAAGCTATTGCTCTATCCAGCACTTGCAAGGTGTGATCATACACATCTTTATGACGGTGATGTTCATCTATTTCCAGCTCTAAATCAGGTAATTCAGGGAGAACAAAATCAGCCAAACCTGAATCGACCAAAGCCTCTAAACCAGCACGAGGATTATCGGATAACAGTAATTTGCATAACTCATCGCGCACACGTTCTGCAGATACAATCTCTATACGAGGAGCCATATCTGCCAAAGCTTCTGCAGTATCTAATCCAATACGGAAGCCCAGCTGCGCCACAAAACGCACGGCACGCATCATGCGCAAAGGATCATCATCAAAAGACTGTTCAGGTTCAACAGGCGTACGCAAAATTTTTCGGTCTAAATCGCGGCGACCATCAAAAGGATCCACAAATTCGAGGTGCGGCACACGAATAGCCATGGCATTAACCGTAAAATCTCGACGCGATAAATCGCCTTCTAACGTTTTACCGTAACTGACTGAAGGTTTACGCGAATCGCTCTCATACTCATCGCTGCGATACGTGGTTACTTCAACACTATATTCCTGACCGTCCGCGGTCCTCTTTACAGCTCCTAAAGTACCAAATTTACGACCCATATCCCAAAAACCATCGCCCCACTTTTTGAGCAAGGGCTCCATCTGTTCGGGCAGAGCCGATGTGCAGAAGTCTAAATCATGCGCAGGGCGGTTAAGTAACAAATCTCGTACTGGTCCGCCAACCAAAGCCAATTCGAAGCCGTGCGATTCAAACAGTTCGCCCAATTCAATTGCAATAGGTGAAACACTCAGATCCACGACTATCCTTTCTACCTCATATATAGTGTTCGGCTGTAAACTTTCGGCGTTTCGCGAAAAAATCCGCGAAGTGGCACGCAATTACACGCCTGACATAGATTTTAGCGCACCGTAACCATAATCATTACTCATCATGCACACGGTGGCAAGTAGACTGGTAGATATGATTACCCCGGCAGATGTGAATCGCATGAGACAGCGCGCCCGCGCTACTATTGAGTCTGCCCAAAAATTAGCACGTTCTGATGCTCAAAGCAAGAGCTCACGCGATCAATCTTCGTCTGAGAACGGTGGAAATAATTCTGCGCATATTGAGATTGCTTTTTCCTCGCATTACTCCAGCGGATATTTTATGGAAGATGAGGAATACCACGCAGAATACGATCTTGAACTCAATACCGGCACTACTACCTCGCGCTTTACGAGCATATCAAGTTCAATTGTTCCGCTGTACAGCACGTCATCTCAGATACCATCGCCACACGTAGTGCATAGCAAGAGCGACGAGGGAAACAAGGATAGCGAGACTAACGATAGAAACAATAGAAACAATCAAAACGATCGAAACGCGCTGAACAATCCCGCTACAGCTGAACGTGATTTCAGCGAGATCGGCACAGCGCTCAGAGGTAACGCATCCGTTAAGCAGGCTTTAGAAAAGCTATCTGAAGAACTACAGTTAAGAACTCGCAACGTGCCTACTCCGGCAATTATGGCAAAACGTCGTGAGGATGCACCAACAAGTTTTGCTTCCCTAGATAACCGTGACTTGCCTGTGGTGCGTGAATATTCTGCTGGCGGTTTAGTATTTGACGAGCATGACCGCGTAGCAATTATTGCGCGTCATTCCCGCTCAGGACATCTTGAATGGTGCTTACCTAAGGGACATATTGAGAAGGGCGAAACGCCTGACCAGACCGCTGTGCGTGAAATTCATGAAGAAACCGGTATTTTGGGCGAAGTAACCGATTCCATCGCCACGATTGACTACTGGTTTACTGGTGATTCGCAGCGTATTCATAAATTAGTGCATCATTATGCATTGCGCATGGTGGGAGGATACCTCACTGTTGAAGGCGATCCAGATCACGAAGCAGAAGACGCTACATGGGTTAAGTTTGACGATTTGACGGATGTTTTGAGCTATCCGAATGAACGCCGTATTGTGTGGCTATACGCCAAAAAACATAGGAAAGAATCCTAATACATGACTGCATATAACAATGCTCAGCATGACCATAGTTCTCGCTACTCCTGCTCGACTTTTCTGCGCAGGTGTATATTAACTACAACCAGCATAGCCCTTAGTTGCGCTCTTGGCGGCACGCTGAGCATGGGCACTCATCCTAGCGCAGGCGCTGATACGGCGAAGAGCGCAGGCATTACGACGTCCTTGCCTGTGGCTGCAGCAGCCAGTAAAACCTCTGCTGCTCAATCATCACGTACATTAAGCATTGATTCTGCAAGCAGTATTATTACGTCAGATTCCGGGTATACCGCACGTTTTACGGTAACTAATACCTCGCATGAGCGCGTACCTGAAGGAACAGTAAGCCTCTCAACTGCTCCCAGTTATGATTTTTTGAGTAGCGATTATATGGATAAGTGGGCGCAGGGAGAATTAAAACTTCGTACAGCGCTAACCCTAGCTCAGGTTTCTGTTCCTGCTCTCGATGCTGGTGAGTCCACACAGGTGAATGTGAAGCTTGAACCAACAAATTCAGCATTAGTAGCAATGACCACGTGGGGCGCAAAACCTCTGTTAGTCAACTATAAATCGTCAAACGGAGAGTTAAGCGATACGGTACACACTTTTGTCACGCGCTCAAATGCAGGAACCTACACACAAAATCTGCCAGCAATCAATTTTGTAGTAGCTTTGCCAGTCAGTACAGCATCTATTCCTTCATGTTCTCAATCATCTCTTCTTAACCAAGATGCACGCACCACAACGCAGAACCTGCTTAACAGTGCAATTAAACTCAGCGATACGAATACTGCTTCTCGCACATCCTGCGCATCAACAACATTATCTGCACTGTCTGGTCTTCTTGCACAGCATCCTCAGTTACAACTTCTAACCGATAATAATCTCTCTACTCTTGCACGCGCGGACTATCATCTCAATCCCGCTGCAATAATCCAAAACTCAGGTATCGATATTACTGCTCTCTCAAACACGCAACTTATTGATGCTTTGCCAGCAAGTCAACTTGCTCGGGCGAACCAAACAGCGCAATCAAATCAAACAGCGCAATCTCAGGGCGATAACGCAACCTCAAGCACACCTTCTCTTGCCCTCGACGGTCTTGCTGGATGGTCCGCTGATGCTCTAAAAAGTGCACAAAAACTTGGGTATAGCACTGTTATGGCAACTGATGGTTTTAGCTCTACAGTAGATGGCGCTGTACATAATTCGGTTGCTCAGACATCCGTGGATGGCAGCGATATGAAGGTGCTGATTGCTCAAAAAGAGCTGAGCACTCTTGCCCAAGGACGCCCTACATCGAGTAATGCCGTAGCAGAGCAATCTACTGCCGGTCTTATTAACCGCTTTATTGCTCAGACTGCTTTTTACGAAACCCAAGCTCCGTATGAGCACAGAACTGTGTTGATTAATGCAGCTGATCCTGCACAAAGTTTTGATGCGGATCATATCTCCTATATGCATTCGCTGATGAGCGCGTTATCTTCAGCATCGTGGGCACAGCTGAGCGATATGAATGCGCTGATGAACGCTCAGTCCGCGTATAGCCAGAATGAAGTAGCTGATTTTATTGCATCTGCTTCCAGTACAAACGAGACTACGAAAACCTCTTTGCACTCTATTGCGCAGTCTATTCAGAAGAATACAGCGCGTTTAGATACTCTTTTCAGTAGCGTGGTCAGCAGCGCTGAATTAGAAAAGAAAGACAAGAAATCTCGCAATCCACAAGACTTAGCTAATGGCACAGCAAATCGTGACCATACATTATCGAAAGAAGAATTTGGCAGTTGGCGAGAAACAGTAAATACTCTGGCGAATAGTTATGCTGTTCAAGCGCTCTCCAGTGCTTCTATTAGTAGCTATAGCGAAGACTCTCATACGAGCGCAGCCCTCACAGCTATGACAACCGTTACCAATAATCTGGTCAATAGCGTGAGTATTTCTGTGCCTCAATCTCTCCATGTAGTCAGCGAAACAGCTAGTTTGCCAGTAACCGTATCGAATAAACTTCCTGTAGCGCTCAAACTGAATATCGCCACGAAGTCATCAGAAAAAGTGAGCTCCGAAGTAGTTATTTCCGGTAAAAAAGATGTTCTTGTTGACGCACATTCCGAGCAACAAGTTATTCTTCCGGTGCGCGCAATTTCGGGATGGAGCACTGAATATGCAGTATATTTAACCACGCCAGATAGCGCGGAAGCACAAGGATCAGAGGAAGAAAACTCAGCAGGAGAAAACCAAGCGGGAGAAAACCAAGCGAGCTCAGATTCTCAAAGCAGCTCCCACAATAGTACTCAACCAGCCACTCAAATAGGCGAGCGCAAAACCATTAAAATTACCAGCTCTTTCACCATTTTAGATAACGCAGGCTACGCTATTTTCGGATTATCCGTAGTTCTCGCCATTCTTGGCGCAAAACGTCAAATCACACGAAAAGGACATAACGCATGAGTTCAGTGGGCAAAAATTCTCTGATTATGGCCTCCGGTACCCTAGCATCTCGCTTAACTGGCATGATTCGTTCTATCTTATTAGCGGCTGCTCTGGGAACAACGGGAATTGCTGCGAATGCGTATCAGACCGGATCAACCGTTCCTCAGGTTGTTTATACTCTTATTTCCGGCGGCCTGTTTAACGCGATTTTAGTACCACAGATTGTGCGAACTTTGAAGTCCGAAAATTCCAAGGAACAGCTTGATAAGCTCGTCACGTTAAGCATGGTCATTTTGCTGGGCATGACGGCTGCAATTATGGCAAGCACGCATCTGATTACTTCTCTTTTTCTCAGCTCAGAATGGTCTGGTCCTCAACGCGCTTTAGCTAATGCCTTTACTTTATGGTGTACGCCTCAGATTTTCTTCTACGGTTTATACACGGTTTTGGGCCAAATTTTGGCAGCCAAAGATAAGTTCGGCATGTATGCTTGGAGTTCCGTAGCTGCAAATGTGGTCAGTTGCGCCGGTTTTATTGCATTTTTAGTGATTTTTGGCAATGCCTCGCGTCAGCCTTTGGAGTTTTGGACTGCCGACAAGATTACCTTAACTGCAGGAGCATGGACTGCAGGCGTGGCTTTGCAAGCCCTCCTCCTCTTTATTCCTCTTCTGCGCAGCGGCTACCGTTTTAGCTTTGCATGGGGAGTTCGTGGAATTGGTTTGCGTTCCATGGGAAGCGTAGCCGTATGGAGTTTGGGCATTACTATTATGATCCAAATCACCTCCATTCTTATTACGCGCATTGCCTCTGGTGCACCTCTAGCTGCCGGTGATTTATATGGCGTTGCAGGCAACGGTTCGTATCAAAACGCAATGACCATCTATATTTTGCCGTACTCCTTGTTCGCTGTTTCTATTGCTACAGCGATTTTTCCTCGCATGTCGCATCATATTTCCGAGGATCGCACAGATACCGCCGCCCATATTTTAAGCACGGCTATGATTTCCAGCAGTTTGATTATGTGCTTCTTCACATCAGTTATGCTGGCTATTTCGTTCCCTCTAACAGCAGTTTTCTTGCCATCTATTGATGGTTATCAAATGAGTTTGATTAGCCCTATTTTATTTGCTCTTACGCTCTGCCTTCCTTTTACCTCGCTCGTTTTGCTGGCTCAGCGCTCATTTTATGCTTTCGAAGATGGTAAAAGTCCTTTTATTATTGCTGCCGTTCAAAGCGGTATACAGTTTCTTATTCAGATTGCCACGTGGCTATGGGTTCCTCCTCAGCATCAAACAGCTATGTTGGGATATGCAGTAAGTATCAGTTATATGATGTGCCTTCCTGTTCTGCTCGTTATGTTGTACAAGCGTTTCGGAACAGCTTTTCATATTGGGCACTTCACCGTCACGCATATAAAAATTGCTCTAGCTAGTTGCATTACTTTCTTGGCAGCATGGATGACTTCGCATGGCTTAAGCAAAGTTCTGCGCTTTACTGTTGAGTCTGCTCACGGTAAGACTGCATGGCTTATTGCCGTTCTTATCTGCTTGGCGTCAACAGTTGCGGGAGCGCTTGCTTTTTCGCTGATTTTACTACTGACTCGCACACCTGAATTCAGCGATAATGTGGCTACCGTAGCTCGTCGTCTTCGTCTCGACCGCTATCCAGTTGTGTCTCGAATTCTTGAGCGCTTAAGTTCTTCTCAAAGCTCTAACAGTTCCTCCACAAAATAGTGATTTTTTACTCGGTTTTGAACGGTACTCTCGTTAAAATAGTCACAGAGGTATGCATAACTTTTACAGAGAGACACAATGAATTTTAATACCGGAGATATTGTATTAAATCGTTTCCGCTTGGTGAAGATCTTACGCGACGAACCAGGCATATCCGTGTGGCACACGCATGATAATTCTTTGCAGCGTGAATGCCATATGTTTCTTGTGTCTAATTCCGCTATTATTTCGCGCGTTAATACAGCTGCCTCTACCCTCGCATTGTCGCAAGATCCTCGTTTTGTTCCTGTTCTGCATTTGCACAGAGAAGGAGAGGTTTGCGTTATTGTTACCGATGAAGATAGCGGAACAACGCTACGCGATTACCTCACAGACCACGTATCCTCTGCTGAGAACTCTCCTTTAAGTTTTCAAGCTATTCGTTCGATTATTGCTGATGTAACTGCTATCTGCCAGGATTTGGATGAACATCAGCAAGCTCATTATTGCCTCGATGACTTAACTGTGCGCTTAACCACGGATGGCGTTCAGTTAGCAAATTTCCCTGTTTCAGCAGCGCTTTTGCCACCAACAGCTCCACGATTCCGTTCCACCAATCACGACGTGGAAAGTGTGATGGTCTACCAGATTGGTGCTCTTGCTTTCCAGATGCTCACCGGCACTCCATATCGTTCTGTTTTAGCAACTCGTGGACGCGCTATGTTGCGTGAGATGAACATTCCAAACGATTTAATGCTTATTTGTGAGCGTAGTCTGTGCTTACCAGACAACAATGGTCGCACGCCTGTTCCGCTGGTTACGCTTTTAGAACTAAATATTTTGCTTGACTCCTCGCGTCCGCTGAAGGAACTGATAAACAGCCCTGATCATGCCGATATTAATTTAGAGAACAGCGTTGAATCTGCTGCTTCTATTACTCAAGCTGTGTTTAAGCACGTGGAGCCATCGGCTATTGCTGACATTCCTGATTCTTTGAAAGATTCGGATAGCAAAAAGAGTGCAGATGAACATCCTGAATGGAGTGCATCAGAACTGATTTTTGGCGGTAGCAAATCTGTGGATGTTACGCACCCTGATACATCGACTGATCTTTTCCATGCTTTAGGCGAGCTGGATGAGCATAATCTCGACCGTCATTATGATCCTTATGATTTTAATGACTTTGCGAATGAAGATACCGAGACTGCCGGATTGCGAACTCTGGAGATTCGCGCAGCTGCTGCCCAGTCTAATGTTTCACGTGAAACATTAGACTCTGTAGATACTGATTTTTCTACACAAACCCAGGTTCTTCCACCTGTTTTTGAGCCTCATCGTGCACAGCAGGAGCGGACTGAGCAGCAGGAATCACAGAGATCTCAGCGGGCTTTGCGGGCTGGTAAAGCAGAGAGTCAAAGCGGGGAAAATTCAGGAAGTAAAGCGGAAAGTAAAGCGCAGCCATTGCCAGCAAAACTGTTGGCACAGCTTTTCCAGTCTCATATTGCTTCATTTATTACTATTGCTGTTATTCTCATCGCCTTAGTTGCTATCGCTTTCTACTCCTTAAGCGTAGGAACTGTATCGCCTGGTACTGCAGACGATCCATGGACTCAAATTCAGCATGAAAAAGTGCGATTCCCTGGACAAGATTCTTCTGATACTGCTTCTGAGAACTCTTCACAGAGCACAAAAAAACCATCTGAAAAAGACGCTGCACAAGATAAAGCTACTCAGAAAAAGAGCGAAAAAAAGTCCGAGCAGAAAAAATCAACTGCTCAAAAAGCTCATAAGAAAACTCAAAAGGGAAAAGGCGCGACCCAAGACAGCGCAATCAAAGCTGTTGAGTTACCAAAGAATAAAAAGGTAAATTCTTTACCTACCCCAGCAGGAACAACTAATACTACGCCTATTACTCCGCGAGGATACACGTTCTTGAACCGTCCAAACGGTATGCGTGCTTGGGGATACGACTTCGCTTTCAATCAGCCTTCCACCTTCTGGAAGCTCGAAATAGGTAATGCTGCAGGCGGCGGTCAGGTGCACGTATATGCTGATCCTGATCCAAGCTCAAACCTTCCAACATCGGGAACGGAAATTGCTCACTTTAGTTTTGCAGATAATGGACAAGTTTCGACTGTTATTTTGAAGAAACCAGTAACAGCAAGTAGGCTCGTGGTATGGATTGATGGAAGCGATGCAACGAGCTTGCCGAAAATCATCAAACTAACTCACTACGCATTTTATTAAGGACAGCTATGACGCACAATTCCGCTCACGTCATTAAAAACGATCCTTGGTTTGGATCCTATGCTTCGCGCGCTGAAGATATGCGTGCCTCGGAAATTCGCGCACTGTTCGCCGTTGCCAGCCGCCCGGAAGTCGTTTCGCTGGCTGGTGGCATGCCATATCTCGAGTATTTGCCTTTTGATGAACTCGCCGACCTCATAGCGAAGATGTTACGCGATCAAGGAACTCATGCATGGCAGTATGGTTCTGCACAAGGCGACCCTCACTTGCGTGAGCGCATCTTAGATATTGTGCGCTTGGAAAATATTACTGATGCCCAAGCTGACGATGTGGTTATTACTAACGGCTCTCAAAATGGTCTAGACTTAATTACACGTCTTATGTGCGATCCCGGCGATGTGATTATTGCTGAAGATCCGAACTATGTGGGCGCTTTAGGCGTTTTTAAGAGCTTCCAAACTGAAGTTATTAACGCTCATATGGATGCAGATGGTCTTATTCCTGAATCTTTTGAGGAAGCAATTCAAGGCGCTATTGCTCAAGGCAAGCGCGTGAAGTTCCTCTACACTGTTCCGAATTTCCATAACCCAGCAGGCGTTACCATGAGCGTGGAGCGTCGCCCACGTATTTTGGAGATTGCTCGCAAGTATCACGTTCTTGTGGTAGAAGACAACCCTTATGGATTGCTATCTTTCGAGAATAAAACCTACCCTGCTTTGCGCTCTATGGATTCGGACAATGTGGTGTATTTGAGTAGCTTCTCCAAGATTATTGCTCCTGGTATGCGCGTGGCATGGATGATTGCTCCTCCAGGTATTCGCCAGAAGTTGGTGCTTGCTAATGAATCTTCGATTCTGAGCCCTTCAAATATGAGCCAGATGACTATTTCCACGTATTTAGATAATTTCGATTGGAAAAAGCAGATTGAGGAATATCGTAGCATGTATAAATCGCGTTGCGAAGCTATGGATTCGGCGTTGCGCACGTATATGCCGTATTGCTCGTGGAATAAGCCAAAAGGCGGCTTCTATATTTGGTTGAAGATTCCTGAGGGATTGAACGCTAAGTCGATGCTGCCTCGCGCTATTACTGCGCGCGTGGCATATGTGTCGGGAACAGCTTTCTACGACACCGATGAGGGAACAGACCATATGCGCTTGAGCTTCTGCTATCCAACTGAAGAGCGTATTACTGAAGGTATTCGTCGCCTATCAACTGTGGTTGATGATGAGCTTGCTACGGTGAATCTGTTTGGTACGGCTCGTAGTGCAAGTGACTCCACGCACGACGGCAGTGGCTCCGCAAGCAATCGAACACACGACGCTACAAACAATCCCACACAAGGCTAAGAACTAGAAGGAGTTTTACCATGACATCTCGCGTAGCAATTTTATGCGGTGGCTTAAGCCACGAGCGCGATATTTCTCTCAGCTCCAGCCACCGTGTGGCAGGATTTCTTGAGGACGCTGGCCGTTGGGATGTAGATATTCACGATGTTGACGCATCTCTTATCGATTATCTCCTCGACCCTTCCACGCGTCCAGATGTAGTGTGGCCTCTGCTCCACGGTTCTTACGGCGAAGATGGATCTTTGCGCGATATTCTGGAAATGCTCGATTTGCCTTACCTCGGTTCGCGGGCTAAGGCATCGATGTTGGCTTGGAGTAAACCGATTGCGAAAAATATTGTACGCAAGATTGGTGGTATTAATACCCCGCATTCGGTTACGCTGCCGCAGGAGATTTTCCGCGAGTTGGGCGTTAAGTCCATTATTAATTTGATTGTTTCATCGATTGGCATGCCCGTTATTGTGAAGCCTCATATGGGCGGCAGCGCTTTAGGCTGCACGGTTGTTCGCGAACCAGAATCTCTTCCTCAGGCTTTAGTTGATTGCTTTGCATACGACCAGACCGCGCTTATTGAGCGCTATGTTGAAGGAACTGAGGTCTCTGTTTCTATTTTAGATACCGGCGATGAGATTATTGCGCTTCCTCCTATGGAAATTAGCACACCGAGCGGCGTTTATGATTACTCTGAGCGTTATACTCCTGGAGCGACTGAGTTTATTATTCCCGCGCGCGTAGATGATGACGTTCTCACCTGCGTTAAAGAAGATGCACTGACTGCCTTCCAAGTTCTGGGTATGCGCGATATTACGCGCGTTGATTTTATTGTTGATGCCAACGGTATTCCGCAATTCTTGGAAGCAAATGTTACTCCAGGCATGACTGATGTATCCATTTTGCCTCGTCAAGCAGTAGCTGCTGGGTATGATTTATCTGATTTATATTCACGCATGCTGGACGCTGTTATCAGTCAAAAGCGCAACATCCCTCATGCAGACGTTTCACTCTAAGCCCAGACAGCAATAAACTTCTTTTGTTCGTGTTATATCTTGTACAGATATAAGGAGAAATATGACTGTTCGTAACGCTATTATTATCGGCTCAGGTCCTGCAGGTTATACTGCTGCTCTGTACTTAGCCCGCGCTGGGTATGAGCCACTGGTTATTGCCGGCGCTATTACACCTGGCGGTCAGTTAGTAAATACTACAGAAGTAGAAAATTTCCCTGGCTTCCCTGACGGTATCATGGGATCAGATCTTATGGAAAATATGCGCGAACAAGCAGAAAAGTTCGGCGCAGAAGTTGAGTATGACGATGTTGTATCTGTTGATTTTAACGGTGATATTAAAACAGTACACACAGATATGGGTGAAACCTACGAATCTCGTACAGTTATTTTAGCTACGGGAGCCAGCTACCGCCATCTTGGCATTCCTGGTGAAGAAGAATACAGCGGACGAGGCGTGTCGTACTGCGCCACCTGCGATGGTTTCTTCTTTAAAGACAAGCCAATTGTGGTTGTGGGTGGAGGCGATTCAGCAATGGAAGAAGCCGACTTCCTTTCCCGCTATGGTTCTTCAGTAACCCTTATTCATCGTCGCGATGAGTTCCGAGCATCAAAGGTTATGCTTGACCGGGTGCGTAATAACGACAAAATTTCTATTGTTACTAATACAGAAGTAACAGAAATTGTTGGGTCTGCTGACAGTGGAGTTACCTCTCTTCGTCTGCGCAATACTGCTGATGGCAGTGAATCTACTCTCGACACTGCTGCAATCTTTATTGCTATTGGACACATTCCTCAATCAGGATTCTTAGGCGATGCTATTGAACTCGATTCTGAAGGATATATTGTGCCATCTGGAGTTGGAACAGCAACATCTGTTCCTGGTATTTTTGCTGCTGGAGATGCTGTAGATAAGGTTTATCGTCAAGCGATTGTTGCCGCAGGATCTGGCTGCCAGGCTGCTTTAGACGCTCAATCTTATCTTATTGAGCACGAATAATCTTATGGGGAGTGATGATCTCACTCCCCATAGTCTTACATCCAACCATCGCCAGACTGATTACTCTGTTCAGATAAAACAGCAATAATACGGTCTAAATCTTCTTGCGAAGTAAAAGTAATCTCAATACGACCACGTTTCGCAGAACCCTTAATCGCCACGCGCGTGTCAAAACGGTTTTCCAAGCGAGAAACAAGTTCAGGATTATCCCATGGATTCGAACGGGCAGAACGCTTCTTTGTTTCAGTTTTCTCACCCGCTGTCATCATAGTAACAAGCTCTTCAGTTGTACGTACAGATAATCCTTCTGCAATAATACGGTTAGCGAGCTTATCCATATCTTCTGCTGATTTCAAAGACAGCAATGCTCGCGCATGACCAGCAGAGAGCACTCCTGCTGCTACCTTCTTCTGAACAGCAGCAGGTAACTGCAGTAAGCGCAAAGTATTAGTTATTTGAGGACGTGACTTAGAAATGCTCTGAGCCAATTTCTCCTGCGTTAATCCAAACTCTTTAAGCATCTGCTGATACGCTGCAGCTTCTTCCAACGGATTTAAAGCAACGCGGTGAAGATTTTCCAACAAAGCATCGCGCAGCATATCGTCATCTGCTGTTGTTTTCACGATGGCTGGAATTTTCTCCATATTCGCCAACCGACTCGCGCGCGTACGACGCTCACCCATGATTAACTCGAAATGATGGCCATCATGCGCGGCAGGGTCGACTTCGCGCACAACAATTGGTTGGAGCACGCCCACTTCTTGAATAGAATGCGACAATTCAATCAGCTCATCCTCATCAAAAATCTGACGAGGCTGATGCTCATTAGCCACAATATCATCCAAATGCACTTCGGTCAGATACGCGCCATCCACACGTCGCAAACCAGACACGACTGCGCCGCCCTCAGTCGAGGAGAGCAAAGCATCGAGAGCTGCTGTGGATTCATAGCGAGGAATAGAATCTTCGAGGCTTGGGATATTTGGGCGCATTTCCTCCTGAGCATCACCCAAGCCAGAACCAGCATCAACCACACCTCCAGAAACCCCAGAACCAACTCCACCACTCGCCGACGTTGCTGGCATCTCAATTCCCGGCATCACAGCACGGCGTTTCTTTGAGGAGGATTTTTTCACCTTTTCTCCTGTGTGAGTAGACTCTTGAGTCTGAGAAGTTGCAGATGTTTCACGTGAAACATTATCGTTTTCGGTTTCATCATCAATCGTTGGAAAAAGAGCACCGAGACCTTTACCAAGTCGGGAACGTCCAGCTGGCATCTTACAACTCCTTCTTCACACGCTGTAATGAGGACAAAATTTTAGAACTCTTCTGGTTAATTTCTAACGCAGCTTCGCGGTAAGCAATAGCACCAGCCCCACGCGGATCATAAGCAATAACTGACTGCGCAAAACTAGGTGCTTCAGAAATACGCACAGCACGAGGAATAGTTGTTTTCAGTAAGAAGTTCGAATAATGCGAGCCAACTTCTGCATACACTTCCTGGCTGAGCAAGGTACGCTTATCAAACATCGTAATCAAAATTGCAGAGATAAGCAGTTCACGGTTCATATTTTTCTGAACTAACTGTATCGTGCGCAATAACTGTCCCAAACCTTCAAGCGCATAATATTCAGCCTGAATCGGAATAATTACCTCATGAACCGCACACAAGGAATTCAACACCAGTAAACCAAGGCTAGGCGGGCAATCAATAATCACGTAATCATAATGAACGTCGCTAGTCTCAATAAATGAATGCAGTTGGTCACGCAATAAATACACGCGATTATCTAACTGAGCAATCTCAAGTTCAGCACCGGATAAATCAATAGTTGAAGGAACAACATGAAGATTGTCAAAATCAGGACACACCTGCAATGCCTCAGAAATCTGAGCCTGACCTTCAATCACATCATAGAGAGACAATGTTCCAGATTCATGAGCAGCACCTAAAGCAGTGGACGCATTGCCCTGAGGATCCATATCCAAAACCAAAACATTAAGCCCAGCCTCAGCAAAAGCAGCAGCTAAATTCACTGAGGAAGTTGTTTTACCTACCCCACCCTTTTGATTTGCTACTGCAATAAATCGAGTAGATTGTGGCTTATCGAACTTCTGAAGGGCAAGCTGTTCCAAGCGCTTCTGTTCATTAGCAATGGATGAGCCAACCTCAGACGAAGAGGAATCCTTAAAAATTCGTTGAATAACATCGGAAGCAGGTTCAAACTGAGAGTCGTTCTCTTCGAATGTTTCACGTGAAACATTACTCATTATTACCTCCGATTATTTCTTCTTGACCACTAATACGCGCGTAGATTCCAAACCTTCAGCCACAGGAGCTTCATAAATATGAGGAGAAATAGCGCCATATTTCTTCATTTCCTTGACCGCTTTTTCTAACTCAGCTTCTACGCTCTTTCCTTTGAGAGTTACCAGTTTACCGCCTGATGCGAGTAATGGGAACATCATGCCGGTAAGTTTTGTCATTGGAGCTACGGCTCTACAGGTTACCACATCGAAACCCTTAAAATCACGTGGCATAAGAGAACGTAATCCTGGTAGAACTTTTCTTGGAACAACCTCTTGAGCACGAGCACGTACAACAGTTACATTACGCAAATCAAGTTCGGAAACAACCTCACGAAGCCATTCCGCACGACGTTCCATCGGTTCAACAAGATAAAAAGATATATCGCTCATACAGGCGGCCAAAATAATACCAGGGAAACCACCACCACTGCCAATATCTCCAACGATTGGAGATTGCGCAGACTGCGAAGACCGCCTAGTCATACCGTCCAGCTCAGCCCTCAAAAATGGAACAAGAGCAGCGCAGTTCAAAATATGACGTTCCCAAATAATATCTACATCACGAGGTCCAATAATGCCGCGAGGCTCGCCCTCTGTCTCTAATTTTTTATGGAAAAGAGCGAGCTTCTCGTATGCATCTCCAAGAACCTGCTGAGGAAGATGAGAAGAGCTGAGAATATCAGTCATTGTATTCGTCTACACCATCTGTGTCATCATCGAAATCATCCTGAGTTTCAACCTCAGTATCATGCTTTTGATACACCGTCACAAAACGCTTTGGTTCAACACCATGCGAACGAGACTTTAAACCCTCATCACGCACAATATCATGCACAATTTTACGCTCATAAGAATTCATTGGACGCAAATCCACAGATTCGCCCGTCTCCAACACATCCTGCACAGCATCTAAAGCAGCAGCAACAAGCTTGTCGCGCTTACGCTTCAGGTATCCATCTACATCCACAATAATGCGGGAACGTTCGCCTGTAGACTGCTGAACAACCAAACGAGTTAAGTGCTGCAACGCATTAACAACCTGACCGTCACGTCCAATTAAATGACGAATATCAGTATCATCATCGGCAACAATTTGCACAACTGGACAGATCGGAAGAGCGTCG
>ERZ507022.144-NODE-144-length-34017-cov-5.53077_pt1 | contig 34017 bp, 28 predicted proteins | sample MGYA00513164_ERZ507022 | MGnify/ENA metagenome assembly ERZ507022 | reverse complement strand
CAAGAAGTTTTTTACACCAGCACCCAAAGCCGTTTATGAAGCCGTCGAGGAAAAACCAGAACGTTTTCGCGGACAGCATATCCTCGGCTGGAGCTTAGCCCTGCTGGCGATGCTTTGTATGGCGGGAGCTGTTATTGTCGGTGCAGTAGACGGTATCAAGAATGGCTTTACCTTCTTGCAGTTTTATATACGCCTTGCCGTGATGATGCTTTTGCTGAAAGTCTTTTATATTTTCTTCTTTGATTGGTTTTTGCTTTGTAGGTCTACGTTCTTTCCGCATTTTTATTCGGAAGTCAAAGCCTTGTTGGGCCCGCAGTTTTTTGGCTACAACAAAAAAGATCACCGCATCCATGTCATCGCTATACTTGTGGGCTCTGCTGTCTTGGCGGGCTTATGTGTGCGGGTTCAATAAGGGAACTTAAATCATGAAACAAAAAGAAAATCGGGATAATAAAAGCTTCTGGGATCGCATTGCCAAGCTCTATACGCGAATACAGGAAAAAGGAAACAAACAACTCTATGAGACATTAATCAAGAAAATCGAAGCACATTTGTCGGATGAGCAATCTGTGCTGGAGCTGGGATGTGGCACTGGACAGCTTAGCCTTCCGCTTGCGCCAAAGGCAAAAACATGGCTTGCTACAGATTTCTCAGAATGCATGATTGCAGAGGCAAAGAAAAGGGAAAAGTCTTCAAATCTTTGCTTTTGCGTGGAAGATGCGACAGCACTTTCCTTTGACAGCAATCGCTTTGATGTTGTGCTTATAGCTAATACGCTGCACATTATGCCAAAGCCAAAAAAGGCCTTAGAAGAAATTCATCGCGTTCTTAAAACAGATGGCTTACTGATCGCACCCACCTTTGTCGCTGAAGAAAAGATCCATCGACTCAAGCTGTGGCTGATGAAAAGAATCGGATTTCGTGTTTTTCACAGCTGGAAACTTGCAGAATTTAAAGCATTTATCTGTCAAAACGGTTTTGAACTCCTGCAATGCGAACTTCTACCGACCAGTCCTTGGTCAGAGTGTTTTTTAGTGGCCAGAAAAATCAATGGCACCGTGGGCAAAGGGAGCGATTTCAAGGAGGTGTGATCATGGTAATTCATGACATCAATCAAGATAAACAAGAGACCATCGTCCTTATCCATCCCATGAATTTTTCCGGGCAACTCATGATAGAAAGTATGGCAAAAAAGCTGGGAAACGAGTATCGCTATATCGTTCCGAACCTTTCCGGGCATGGGAAGGCAAAAGAAATCCCTATATCAGCACAACTGAGGAAGCAGCCACGCTTGCCTGTTATTTAAAGGAGCATGATCTTTGTGCCATAAGGATGGTCTTTGGCGCTTCCCTGGGTGGAGGAGTTCTCTTTGAACTGGTCAAGGATAAAAACTTGCACATTCAAAAACTGTTCTTTGAAGGAACCAGCTTTTTTGAAAACGCAGGACTTATCTCAAAAATGCTGGGGCATGTATTTCTGAGTAAACAAAAGAAAGTACGGCAAGATCCCCAAACGGCGATCAGTCAGGTCGCCAAGCGCTATGGAAAGCACGCGAAGCTGCTGGTTGACACACTTGTTTCGATGGACAAGCAGAGCATCAGAAACATTGTGTACGATTGCGGGCACATCCGCTTCCCGCACTTATTGGAAGATAGGCAGAAAGAGGTCATCTTTTCCTATGGGGACAAAGATCCGAATCTTGGACACGCAAAAAGAAGTATCAAGAAACATTATCCCAAAACGGAAAAATCTGGCAAGGCTATGGGCACTGCGAGGAGATGACGCAAAACACGGAGGCGTATCTGACGTTTGTAAAAGAATTTTTGGATTCGGATTTATGGAATGAGAAAGATAAAAGTTGATGGATATCCTACGAGCAATACTTGACGGCGTGGCGATCGCCGCAATTTTTAATGGGGCTGTCGCAAGCTTGGCACTGATCAATCCAAGATGGTTTTTGGACTCTTATCCAAAGGCCATTCAAAAGGCAGCTCTTTTACCAATGACAGCGCAAGAGAAAAAGATAAATCTCATATTCACTATCGGTCTCGTTGGGATATGTTTTGTTTATTCGGTTGCGAGCCTTATGCATTCCCCAATTATTGGTTTTTGGAACTTGTTTTGGATGAGCTATATTCAGTGGAGCATCTTAAATGCAGGAGATTTTTTGCTGTTAGATTGTCTGTTATTTCAAGGAAAATATAAGAGCAAAATTGTTATTCCCGGCACAGAGGGGCACAAGGATTATGAATTTAAGAATTGGATGAAGCACTTGGCGATTTGGGAACATTTCTTGTTTGTACCCTTTCTGCTAATACCAATCATATCGGTAATCCAGGCGTTCATTATTGGAGTGTTAGTCAGATAATTTGCAATCTGTAAACCTTTTAACGATTGCTCGCCAAGGGGTACGAAAAACGTAAACAGACACACCGGCAAGAGCCACAGGAAAGCCCCAAAATCATACAAAAACCGCCACGGAAAGCAGTGACGGAAGCTCCGCAGAAAGGCGATAATCCCTGTAAATCAAGGGATTTCGAGATTAAACACATGACTTACGCACCAGCGTTAAATTGTATCAAATACAGTGTTGGAATAGAACCTAAAGATTGATAGCGTGTAATATTGTTCGTTTTGTCCGTTTAAGTCCTGTTACTAGATTATGTACGAGTAACAGGAGATAACTCAAGAACAGGAATGTTCGTCATTCTGTATCTTCTTAAAATGTGAGAACTGATTATTGATAGGTTTTGACATCTATGAGCTAAGTTATAGCAATCATCTCCTCATGACGTGAGTGTAGGCCTGCTTGCTTATAAGCTTCTCTTTAGTCGAGTGCAGGTTTCCCATCAACTGAATCTGCTGGAATACCTAAACGATCATCACGGTTGCGCCACCATGCAGACAGCACAGAACCGGAAATATTATGCCAAACGCTAAAGAATGTTGATGGAATTGCAGTCAGCGGTGCGGCTGCAAAAGAGGTCAGAGCTAATGTTGCACCTAAACCAGAGTCTTGCATTCCCACTTCGAAAGTAATTGCTTTCTGCTGGGCATACTTAAATCCGTGAGGATAAACTGCATACATAGCGCGAGAAAAACCGTATCCCAAAGCGTATCCACACAGATTATGCAACATAACAACAGGAAGAGCTAACAGACTTTCTGAGCTGAATAACTTCGTATGATTAGCAGCTACAACCACACCAATAATAAGCAAAATAGTAACCTGAGATACGATAGGCAGCACAGGAGTGACCATCTCAATTTTCTCTTTGAAAACCATATGACAGAGCACTCCCAACGCTACAGGAATAAGCACAACTTTTACAGCGCTCCAGAACAATGATTGCCAAGGAATAGCTACATATTGCGACGCAAGAAGTTGCATAAGCAGTGGAATGAGGAATGGCGCTAATAATGTTGACAAGATACCGATAGAAACGTCTAAAGCGACATCTCCGCGGGCAAGAAAACTCATAACATTCGATGATGTTCCTGACGGGCAACATCCAACGAGAATAACGCCCACGGCAAGTGGTCCGCTTAAATAGAAAAGCGCGCATAAAGCAACAGCAATAAGCGGCATAATAACATAATGCGCAACAGTTCCCACAATAACCATAAATGGCTGCTTTGCTGTACGCACAAAATCATCAACAGATAAAGTCAACCCCATGCCGAAAAGCACAATGCTCAGCAAATAACCGGTATAAGATTTTGCCCATAAACTTGTGCTCGGCACAAAATAATTAAAAACTGCCCATACGAGCACAATAGCAGTGAACTATTTCGTCAGCCATGTAGCAACGGCTTTAACCTTACTCATTCTCTCTCCTTCTGACTGTATGAAGCTCATCTCTCAACAAACATACTAGGAGCAGGTGGTAGCTTAGACGTTGTGATGTTCACAACGTGACCCTCAGGGGCGAGTAGAGTTAAGAGCGCACGGAAACAGTGAGTGAAAACATATGGTCATGCGTGCGCACAATCATATCGCCACCATAACGTGTGGCAAGAGCGCGTATAGATTTTAAGCCGATGCCGTGAGCCCATGAATTATCTTTGGTTGTAGCTGGTAAACCATCATGGAGAGTTAACTCATCGTGAGTATCGTCAAAATAGTTATCGCATTGAAAAACAACCATATTGCCATGCTCACGTATGGTTAGAGCAATAACTTTTTTCTCATCATCGTCTAAGCGTTTTACGTATTCTTGCGCGTTATCAAGTGCATTTCCCACAATCGTATATAAATCGACCATATGAATACGCTCTACGTTCACTCGGTCAACCATGCAACTAAAACGAATATTATCTCGTGCACATTCAATGCGATGCTGGTTGAGAATAATATCTAAGGCTTCATTTCCTGTGCGAATAATGGAATCGTAACGACCGATAAGTTCTTGAGTATGTTGCACATAGTCGTGCTGAGACTGATTATGTGGGGAAGATAAGGCGAGCACTTGATGTTTGAAGTTGTGAATATGCTCGTTCATCACTTCCATAGTTGTTTTCATTGTTTCATACTGGCTAGAGCGTTGCGCGCTGAGCAGTTCGAGTAATGCTGTTTCTTGCTGAAGCTGAGTAATATAGTGCAATGCATATTGAAAGAGAAAAATAACGACAGCTATTAGCCCTGCCATTGAGCTGGTAAAGCTCAGAATAGAAAGAATATGCACGTTATATGTGTTCGTAATGCGTGGTATGTGGTATTCTACAATCTCAATAGCATAATTACTCGTAACATACGATGACAACAAAACTTATGCCATAGAGGACGCATAGTCTTTTACTTTCTCTGAATAGAGGATACATAATTTTGTCAAATAACGGACTAAGCCACACGCTTGCAGCCCAAATAGTTAAACCATAACTCACACAAATAATAAGCATGGCAGCGAAAGGATGACTTGAAATAAAGTCAGGAATAATAATATTAAATAAAATATTGCGAATAAAAGATGTTAAAAAACGCTCTACGCAAATACCGAGGATCCATCGAGACATGGCATCCGTCCACGACGTTGCATAACACCATTTAATAAGAAAAAGCGGCGCAATAAAAACAACTGCAATCCACATGCTCATAGCAAGAGTTAGATTAACAGAGGGCTGCAGGCGAGTGGCAATATTCACGAAAAAGATGGGGTTTAAAGACGTAATGGTTAATCCGCACACTGCAGATAGGGGTAGAGCAAAAGCGTAGGATTGTGAGTGAGGAACACTGCGTCGTAAAAATATCCACATACATAGCCAAAGAGTAATAACAAATCGGAAGGATTCAAAAAAGCTTAAAATAACTGTCATCATTGCCCTCCCACGTAGGCTAAAAAGGCAGGCTGTACATCTTTTTTATACGAACGTCCAATAGGAATACTGCGTCCAGCACATATGATTTCAGTTGTATAGATTGCTTCGATATGCTTCATATTTACGGCAAAACTTTTATGAACACGCAAAAATCCATATTGTTCAAAAACACGTGACTGATTTGTCATACTATCGCGGACTTTATAGACTGCTCCATGCACAGTAGAGATGAAGACATAGTGATCTCGTGCTTCTAGAAAACTAACGTCGGTAAGATTAATTGATCGCAAACCGTCAGTAGTAGTTATGGCGAGAACGGTACTTGTTTTCCCCCTCAATCGTTTTTAATATGCGCGTTATTTTCATGGCAAAATCGAAATACGATAATGGCTTAATAATGTAATCGCTTGCTTGAACCTCATAACCTTGCACAGCGAATTGAGCAAGATGAGTAACAAAAACAAGAGCTACAGCATCATCGATACGACGAATTTGCGTAGCCGTTTCCATACCGTTAATACCCGGCATCTCTATGTCGAGAAAAATAACGTCGAATACGCCACGCTCATAGTTATGGAGTAAGTCACTTCCGCGAGTGAAGTCATATGTTGATATAGAAGTTCCATACTCCGTGTTGTAGCGCTGAACATAAGCGCGCAAAAGAGAGCAAATTTCTGCATCGTCATCTACAAGAGCCAGCCTCATTGCTTAGCAATTCCTTTCTTCTTTTCTCTTCTTTCAGTCTACGCGAAGTTGAGGGTAAAACAGTGCTGTTTGCGTCAAAATTCGGTTGTGTACGTTCTTACGTTTAGCGGCGAAAAAATAGGTTTTAGACTGAAAACACGCTGATTGCTGTAGGAAGTACTGCAGTAGTTTTTCGTGTATTTTTCAAAGGAGAGAAAATGGTTAAGAAAACTCGGAAAGAAAGTAAAAAACCGTTATCGATACTAACTTCAGCAATAATGATTGCTATTGCAGCCGTGCTTTGCGTTGCTACGGTTATTGGTCATATGTATTCGCGACAATATGCAGATTTAATTTCTGTGTATTTTAATCAGCCTCAAACTAAAATTGTTTCAACAGGAGATAAGAATACACAACATTTTGCATCCTCTTATAAGAGCGACGCAGAGCGTGAGAAAGCACTGAAAGAATTTGGCTCTGATATTCTCCGTGAAGGTAGCACTTTATTGATTAATCAGAAAAATGCCTTACCATTAAAATCTTCAGCAAAAATCACTGTACTTGGTCAAAGTTTCGTTGACCCTGTATATGGAGGCGGCGGTGCCGGATCGATTGATGTAAAGAAAGCAATAAATTTTGAAACTGCTTTTGAACAGGCTGGTTTACAGGTTAATCCAACTGTTACTGAGTTTTATAAAACGGGAGCAGGCAAAGATTATCGTAAAACAGTTCCTGATGTTTTTGGTCGAGGAAAACTTGCGGTTAATGAAGTGCCAGTAAATCTCTATACCGATGAAGTGAAAAATTCTTTCGATGAGTATAAAGATGCTGCTGTGGTTGTTATCGGTCGTACAGGAAGTGAAAGCTCTGACCTGTCAACGAAGACCTTGGAGTCTGGATCAACATATTTGCAGCTAGACAAAGACGAGCAAGAACTTCTTGATATGGCACGCAATAACTTCTCGACTGTTGTGGTTATTCTCAATACTCAAAATGCTGTGGAATTAGGGCCGCTTGTAGAGAAGAAAGTTGATGCAGCTCTTTGGGTAGGTGGTCTCGGTCAAACAGGCGCAATTGGAGTTGCAGATGTTCTTACAGGACAAACCAATCCTTCTGGACATCTCCCAGACACCTATGCATATGATTCACAAAGTGCACCATCTATACACAACTTTGGACGTTATTCTATTGCTAATTCTCAGGTGGAGCGTGGAAATGCCTATATTGCTTATCAAGAAGGAATTTATGTGGGCTATCGTTATTACGAAACACGTTATGAAGACGCTGTTTTAGGCAATGAAAAAGCTGGCGCATTCAATTATGAGAAGCAAGTGCAGTTCCCATTTGGTTATGGCTTGTCATACACGAGTTTTGAATGGAGCAACTTCGCGCAATCTGAGTCGAAAGATGGATACGATTTTAGTATTGACGTAAAAAATACGGGAAAAGTTGCGGGTAAGGATGTAGTTCAGCTGTATATGCAATCTCCATATACGGATTACGATAAGCGCAACCATATTGAGAAGTCAGCAGTGGAGCTTGTAGGTTACGCTAAGACTGCTGTGATAGAGCCAGGTAAGAGCGAAACTGTTAGTGTGCATGTGTCGAAAGAAGCAATGAAAAGCTACGATGCTTACGGCAAGGGCACATATATTGTGGATGCAGGAGATTTCTACTTTACTGCAGCAACCGATGCACATGCGGCTGTGAATAATATTTTGGCGACAAAATCGAAGAGTACAGCTGATGGTATGACTGCTGACGGTCGTAAAGAGTTTGTGGTTAAGAAAGTGCAGCAGAATTTTGATGACACGACATATGCAAAATCTGTGGCAACAGGACAACCAGTAGTTAACCAGTTTGCCGATGCCGACATAACAACATACGACTCTTCAGCGCAGTACCTCTCTCGTTCTGACTGGGAAGGAACGTGGCCACGCACATATGCAGATGGTTCATGGACAGCTCCAGATGATTTCGTGAAGGCACTAGAAATTGACACAACAGTAACTCAGCCGAAAGCTACACCGCGCACAGGTCAGATTGATAAATCCTTGGGCAAACTCAATATGGCAACATTAATGAAAACCGATTCTACGGATAAAGCTTGGACTGCTGCGATTGAACAAATGAGCGTTCAAGAGCTTGATGAATTGGTTCGTATTGGCGGATATGCTACGAAATCCGTGGACTCTACCCAGCTGCCTGCAACTGTAGATAAGGATGGTCCAGCAGGAATTTCGAGCACTCTGGTAGGCGGAGAAAACGGTGTGGGGTATGCGCCTGAAGTGGTGGTTGCCGCTACATGGAATACAGATCTTGCACGTGACTTTGGTGAAGCCATTGGAGAGGATTCTATCGCTTTGAAGGTGGCAATCTGGTATGGAGCAGCAGCCAATATTCATCGCAGTCCTTATTCTGGTCGTAATTTCGAATACTTCTCGGAGGATCCTCACATTTCTGGAGCAATGAATGCTGCAATTGTGGCTGGCGCTCGCAGTAAAGGTGCAATAGCAACAGTGAAGCATTTCGCCCTCAATGACCAAGAAACGAATCGTACTGGTGGAGCGATGCTGGCAAATGAACAAAGCATTCGAGATTTGTATCTCAAGCCTTTTGAAATGTCTGTGCGCGATGGTGGTGCTTTGGGCATGATGGCTTCTATGAATCGTATTGGAGCACGATGGACAGGTGGAAGCAAAGCATTGATGACCAACGTGCTGCGTGGCGAATGGGGTTTTGAAGGCTTCGTTGTTACGGATCAAGCATCTTACTCTGTTTTTGCTTACGAGGATTTGCGTGAAGGATTGGAAGCTGGAACTGATTTATGGCTCAATACCGATGCTAAGTTATGGAAGCTTGACCAAGCGGATATGACTGATGGAGTAGTAGCACACATGCAGCGAGCCGCGAAGAATATTAGTTTTGCGATTTCCCGCTCTAACGCAATGAATGGGTTATCGAATGACTCTACTATTGTTCGGGTAACTCCGTTGTGGATGTGGGGTGTCTATGCTGTGGAAACTGTTGTGGCAGTTCTCTGCCTAGCTTTGCTCAGTGTAGCGGCACGTGATTTATATCGTCACGCTAGTGCTCGTAAGAAGGCGCGTAATAATGAAGAAGATTAAGGATTAATGGTTTTATAAGATTTCTTTGTGAATCCAATCCTTATGTCTTTCTATAACCTAGCGTGTGATTGTTAAGTTGGGGCTGGTGTGCTTTTGGTTGGGCATGCCAGCTTTAACTTTTCGACTTTGCTGGTTCTTCGGTTTTTTAGTGGGGTTGTGAAGGTTGCAGGTGTCTGAAAGTTGTGAGCGCACAACGCTAACAATGCTCGCGGTCATCGTTGAGAGTGTTTTCAGTTTTCGTGCTGTGCGTGAATCGTGGACTGCTAGAGCAAGTCATGTTTCACGTTGTGTTTTACCCCTGTGAACATGATTAGAACACTCGTGAATCATGGAACGCTCTACCAAGTCACGCTTCACGAACCACCCTAGGGCTCCTACACACCGCAATAACAACCAGATAAGCCAAACCAGAACCCCACGAAACCCCAAAAGTCACTTTGCTGGTTTTATAGGTTTTGTTTTGGGCGGGGGGGATGCTTTGCGTTCTGATTTTGCGAGCTTGGTTGCAGATTGTATTCATAGATACACTTGTTATGTCACTTTCCGCTTAAAAGTGGCATAACAAGTGCGTCACTCTTCATATTTCGTATATGCGTGTTCCACGTGAAACACTGCTGAGAAGATGCTCACAATAATGTAAGGCTCGGTTACCGCGCGATATGCACAGCAACTGAGCCTGGACAATTGGTGGAGTGAGGTGCTAGAAACTATGCCAAGTTTTCAGAAGCAATCTTCGCACCCTGAGCCAAGGATTCCAGCTTTGCCCAACCAATATGGGAGTGAATACGTCCACCCATACCGCAGTCGGTAGAAGCAACAACGCGGTCAGCACCCACGATAGAAGCAAAACGTTCAATGCGTTCCGCCACGAGTTCAGGATGCTCCACAATATTTGTAGAGTGGCTAACAACACCAGGAATCAAGTACTTCTCAGCAGGAAGCTCAATATCCTTCCAAATCTTCCATTCGTGTTCATGGCGTGCATTAGCTGCCTCGAAAGTCAAACCGTTAGCGTTAACGGACAAAGCCAAATCCACAATCTTCTTGAACTCCAAATCTGTGGAGTGTGGACCATGCCATGAACCCCAGCATACGTGATAACGCACGAGAGCAGGGTCAATGCCTTCCAAAGCGGAGTTCAAAGCCTCAATGCGCATACGAGAGAATTCACGGTAAGCATCTAAATCAGGTTCAACCTTGAACTGATCCCAAGACTCAGTCAAATCTGGAGCATCAATCTGTACTGTTAAACCAGCATCGGTAATAGCCTTGTATTCTTCGCGCAAAGCCTTAGCCCAAGCCCATACGGATTCTTCATCATTATCATAGTAGGCATTACCTACGCGAGCTGCAGAAGCAGGGGATACGCTGGCAATGAAACCATCAGAAACAGGCTTACCTGCCTTCTCTAAAGCGGCCTTCAGTGCGTTAATATCGCGCTGAACAGTTTCCTGACCTGTATACTTAATCTCGCCAGTAACGGTTGGGAACACAACACTTTGCCCATCGGCAATATGAATGCCTGAGGTTGGGTCAGAATAAGCATCTGCAAACTTAACCCAGTCGCGGCGGTCAGTAAATGCATCTAACTCGAGCTTGCCTTCAGGAGTTGGCTTATGTGCAGGTGGATTATCAAGAACTTCCAAACCGCTAAAACGCTGGAAAGAGTAGCTCCACCAAGCGCCGTAATCTACCTTGGTAGTCATGGCATGACCATACTCACCATCGTTCACAATATCGATGCCGATATTCTTCTGCTTTTCAACCACCTGATTTGTTTCATCAGTAACAATCTGAGCAAATTGCTCGTCGCTCAGCTCGCCCTGCGCATGTGCTTCATTAGCAGCAAGCAGGCTGTCGGTACGTGGAAGCGATCCAACGTGAGTAGTACGAATACGTGCCATGTTTTTCTCCCCTCGAGAAGTAGAACGGATGCAATGTTCTTCATTTTAAGGCAGAGTAGAGTAAAACGAAGTAGTTTTAGCAAAGTAAGGTATAGCTGAAACTTATAACGCGCGTGATAATTGCGTATTCTATGATGTTTAATGTATTTTCAGCGAAGCGAAACAAGCTAAGCAAAACAAGCGAAACCAAACAGTAGAGTAAAGCGTCAAACCGCGAAAGCGCCTGTCGGCGCGCAGGCCGCTCGCAGCGGCAAAAAATGAAGCCCGGGGCTTAAGCACGGCTTGACGCGACTTATATTGTAACGTGTTGAGGGCTCGCGACACAAGTTAAGCAGTCAGAGAAAACTTAATGAAGTTCGCCGCTTCTCCACAGTTTCGCGCCCTGAGCAAATTCTTTTGCTGTGCCCGCTAAATGTTTCGCGTTCTTTATAACCGCAGTGCGATGTGTTCCAGGAGCTAGCTGTGAGGCGCGTTCAAACAAAGCACGCGCTACTACGCCACAGAAGGTAGATGATCTTTCTAAAGCGATAGAAAGATCACCGGTAAAAGCGCCAGACAGAATAGAATCAGCAGTTCGCGCTATATCCGAGGCTTCCGGTGAAATATTAACGCCGGTAATAGCGCTGGCAGCGGTGGGTGGAAGCTCGACTTCGGTCCATAAAACAGCTAAAGACTTCTGATTGCGCTGCATCCACGTGCGCATGGTGTACAAGCGCCACAGAATTCCTGGTAAAGATTCAGCTTCTGAGTTTGCCCATAATTCTGCAATAGTATCCACACCCTCGGTATCTACGAGAGTAATAACGCGTTGCACAATCTGTTCATCTTGAGTATGGCGAACACGGTCGAGCAGAGCTTCGGCAGTGGAATGTGCTAGCTCACGCAGTGCCTGCGGATCGGCTCCGCCAGCCATATGGTCGATGAGTGCTTGATTGAGCTGCATTGGCCGTGAAAAACGTTGCGCTCCGCTACGATGTGCTGCAAAAGCAGTACCTGCATGAGAAATTCCGGTTGAATTAGAAGACAATAGGTTCTACTTTCTGGACGCTTGTAACAGTGCAAGGATTTGATTCTATGGTAAGAGCTACTGCTTGTCCAGGAGCTAAAGCTTTCTTACCGCGTAAAATTTGTATAAGTTCGCGCGAAACTGTTGGATCTGCTGCTAGAGGAGAGAAAAAATCTGCTGTACTGCTCAAATGCTGCTTGGTAACAATAAGAGCTGCGCAAGGCAAAGATGACTGCATGATATTTTCCATAGTCTGTTCCAACTGCGATACAAAAGGATTGTGTTCAGTTGCATTACTTCCGCGATGGCTATGTTTAGAAGCAGATTCATCAGCGTGACTTAAAGCTCGCACTGGAAGATGAGTGAGATTATGCCACGGCTCTGCTGTGCGCTGGCATGCAACCGTAGTATCTGTATATATTTCGTGAGGCATATAGCAACTTAACTCTGTGACAAGAGCATGTGCTTGAGCAGCTCCCAGAGGAGAGAGCGGACGAGATGGCGACGAGCCGCCCCATTTTTTCTTCGATATGGCGCTTGCTCGGCGAGCAATAATAAGCGTGCAGCTATGCTGTTGATGCGCTGAAACGCGGCGAGAAAAATCAAGTAAAATATTTTTATCGTCTGCTCGCGTCAGTAAATTTAAGGCATCATCAATACTGAGCCAGCGTATCTCATCTGTTTCGTTGACGGTACGATGGATTATCTGACCAAAGCTCGCTGAACGCGCGTTGAGCATATGCTCAGGAATATCGCGAGCTATCCAATAACTGACATATTTCTTTACGCCTGTGCGAGCTTTTTTGTTTGAGACCACGGCATCAGAATTATCAGCACCTAGAACATACGATATACGCGCCAAAGGTGCTTGAAGAACAATATGAACACCTGTTTCCTCAGCAGTTTCACGCACAGCAGCATGAATTAAAGATTCATCAGCGTCGAGCTTCCCTTTAGGAAAACTCCAATCGTTATAGCGCGGACGATGAATAACGCATACGCGCAATTGACCGAACTCGGTAGTGCGATAGACCACCGAGCCAGCCGCTTGAATACTTCGTGATGCCATATTGTTTATGAACGCTTACGACGTGTGTGTTGTTCGATGAGTAATGATTGGCTATCTTGCAAAGGATTGCCTTGTTCATCTGTGCTGTGACGCTCATACGAACCGTCTGACAACATGTGCCACGAACTTGTTGCATCAGACATTTGCGTATCGATATAGTCGAGCAGTTCCTGAATTTGTGCAGGATCTGTGATGCGAACCAATGCTTCAACTCGACGGTCGAGATTGCGGTGCATCAAGTCTGCAGAGCCAATCCATACTTCAGGACCGCTCATAGGACCTTCACCAATTTGCGGACCTTGAGAGTTAGCAAAAGCAAAGATGCGACTATGCTCTAGGAAACGCCCCAAAATGGAGCGTACACGAATAGTGTCGCTAAGACCAGGAACGCCAGGCTTTAGAGCGCAAATGCCGCGTTCAACAATATCGATTTTTACTCCTGCCTGGCTAGCGCGATACAAAGCATCAATGCACTTTTCATCGACAAGGGAATTAACCTTAATCTTAATCCATGCTTCTTTACCGTCGCGGGCTGCCTGTTCTTCGCGCTGAATGCGCTCAATAAGGCCAGTACGAATGGTTCGAGGAGCCACAAGCAAACGATGGAAACTCGATTTTGGAGCATATCCAGACAGCTGGTTAAACAAGCGTGTTAAATCTTGACCAACTACAGGATCGCAGGTGAGCAAACCCATATCCGTATACATACGTGCGGTCTTTGGATTGTAATTACCCGTTCCAATATGGCAGTAACGGCGCAAACCATCGTTCTCGCTGCGCACCACCATCGACAGTTTGGAATGAGTCTTCAAACCCACAATGCCATACACCACGTGCACGCCCGCGCGTTCAAGCTTACGAGCCCACGCAATATTGGCTTCTTCATCAAATCGAGCTTTAATTTCTACCAAAGCCAAAACCTGTTTGCCGGCATGAGCAGCGTCAATCAAAGCATCAATAATCGGCGAATTACCGGAGGTTCGATACAAGGTTTGCTTAATGGCAAGAACCTTCGGATCGTTCGCGGCTTGCTCTAAGAATGCCTGCACAGAGGTAGAGAAGGAGTCGTATGGATGGTGCAGCAAAATATCGTTTTCGCGGATTGCAGCAAAAATATCTTGCGCACGACTGGTCTCTACCTGAGCAATCTGTCGATTCGTTGTTGGAATAAAGGACTTATACTTCAAATCTGGACGATCAATGCCGTGTAATTCAAACAGGCAGGTTAAGTCCAGCGGAGCTGGCAAACGATAAACTTCAGATTCATCGACCCCCAGCTGAGTAATGAGTACCTTACTGAGATAAGGGCTCGTAACATCCGAGAGCTCCAAACGAATAGGAGGTCCAAAACGACGACGCAGAAGCTCTCGCTCCATAGCATTGAGCAGGTTTTCTGCATCATCTTCTTCAACGTCAATATCTTCGTTACGAGTTAAACGGAAAGCGCGTGCTTCCTTAATCGTCATTCCTGGGAAAAGCGTTTCGATGTGGCTGAGCACAAGGTTTTCCGTAGTAATAAAACCATGGCGACGCTCTGCCTGATCATCAAGTGGTGCATTCTCATTGGTTAAGCGGTCTACTGGGTAGAGACGAGGTAAATTATCTGGAATTTTCACGCGAGCAAAATGAGTTTTACCGCTTGCTGCATTCTCTACTAATACAGCCAGATTCAACGAATTACCGGAAATATAAGGGAATGGGTGTGCTGGATCAACCGCCAAAGGAGTAAGTACCGGGAAAATATAGCGGCGATAGACTTTAGTAAGTTTTTCTTGCTCAGAAGGAGTAAGATCTGCCCACTTGAGCATGACTATATGTTCCTTCTCTAAAGCAGGAAGCAAAGTGTCTTTGAAGTAGTGTGCATGCTCGTCTTGCAGACGATGCGCGCCCTCAGTCAGTTCTCGCAACTGCTGACGAGCGCTTAAACCACTTGCACTTGGCACAGCAATACCAGAATTAATGCGGCGTTTGAGACCTGCTACACGCACCATAAAGAATTCATCGAGATTGCTAGCAAAAATAGCTTCGAAATTCGTGCGTTCCAGTAAAGGAAGTGTCTCGTCTTGAGCTAATTCCAAAACGCGCTTATTAAATTTAAGCCAGCTGAGCTCGCGATCGTAGAAACGATCGTCGGGCAGTGGTTTGTAATCCGCGGTAAGAGCGGAATACTTATCTTCTTTTTCGGTTTCTGCAATATGCTCAGCAATTTGATTGCGAAGTATTTGCTTGCTCGGACCAGTAAATTGTTGCACCATAGCTCTAGTCTATTAGGTTGCCTGACTTTTTAACTTTATGAGTTTCTTTATGCGTTCCTTTATGAATTCCTTGATGAATTTCGGAAGTTGGTGTGGGGTGAAAACATAAAAATACCGACCCCCGAAGGGGTCGGTATTTACCAAGTACTTAGTGGAATCTCTGCACAACTTCATTGTTCTGGCGGTAAAGTCTGTTCGTCCGCCCTACTCATTCAGCTCTTCCGTGGCTGCTACATGTGTGGGCTCCACTCTTAAGTTTTGTTCTTGGTACTTTTATTATGCACTCTTTACCGTTATTTTGCCAAATATTTTGGCTATTTTTTATGAAGAAAAATGGGAATCTTCACAATTGAAAATTTACTTCTGATGTTGAGCGAAAGTATGAATATTTTTGCTCACTCTATGAGTGAAAAAATCTAGAAATGTTTGATTCTGTGCAGTTCATAGAAGAGTACTGAATTTATGTGGATAACTCGGCGTGTTTTCACATTGGTTCACATATTCCTCTCACATGGATTTCTGAGTTTATATGCTCCACAGTAGAAATATGACTCACTATTATTCGCCACAACACTCAGTGTTCTCAACGTCCTCAGCACGCACGCAGGGCGAGGAGCACAAACTGACTATGCCGCCTACAACGGCGGCTCCCGCAACGGCGGTCTCATCGGTAATCCTTCTTCCTATTGTGGGTGCTAGCGGAGGCTTAGGTGCAAGTACTTGTGCCCTGCAGTTAGCTCGACTGTGCGCGCACGAAGGTTTACGCACATGCGTTATCGATGTGGATTTTTCCGGTGGCGGTCTTGATGTGCTTGCTGGATGCGAAGAACAGGAAGGTCTGCGCTGGCATAATATTCAAGCGCCACTGGGGTCTATTGATGCTGAAGGTTTTCTGAACGAACTGATTCAATGGGACGGCATACCTCTTTTACCGTATTCCCCGTGGGAAAATCGAGATACTCAATGGTGGGAGATAAAAGCAGTTTTTGAAGCTGCCAGTGTGCACAGCGATATTATTATTTGCGATTGCGGACGCACTGTGCCCAATAAAGTTATTGCTGCGTGGAAATCCACCCGAGCTCAACTGACCATTATTCCCGTTATTCTTATGCAGTGCACAACCTTAGGTATTGCTCGCTGCTCTGTGCTGTTGGAATGTATGCGCCACAATATGCATCCGCATTTTTCCGACTGTGAGTCTGCGCTACTATTCGAATCCGCTTGCTCGATAAATAAGTTAGTAAGTAAAACACGCAAACGAAACAGCCATATGTCAGTTGCACAAGTAGAAGATTTTCTTCACGCTCGCATATATGGTTCTCTTCCCAGCGATCCCCGTATAACTCGTAGCGATGCTCAGGGCTGGCCTCTTCCACAAGCAAAGCCTGAATATGAACGAGTATTACAAGCATTCATTCGCGAATATTGCCTGACGAATAGCCCCGATAAATCTGGTACCACACACAGAAATACGCGAGGAAGGAGAGTGGCATGACAACTATGCTTCTAGGTCCACTATCTGTTTTCGCTGACGAAAATGGGGTAACAGATATTGCCGTAACAAGTGATGGGCGAGTATGGGTAGATAAAGGCTACGGTATGGTTGAACGCAGTCTCGACATTGGCAGGCTCAGTCCATCTGCTGTACGTGATTTTGCTATTCAACTATGTGCTAGCTTAGGAAAACGTTTAGATGATGCCTGCCCTATAGCTGATGCTTCTTCTCACGATGGAGTACGTGTGCACGCTGTTTTAGCACCTATCGTTCCTCAAGGAGCATCTTTATCGATTAGATTACCCCATAATAATTTGAGCACTCTGGAGCAACTAGGGGAGCAAGGCATGTTTCCTCGTGAATGGACCGTTCTTTTCCATCGGATTATTGCCAGCAAAAAATCTATTCTTATCTGTGGAGGAACAGGAGCGGGTAAAACCACTTTTGTAAAAGCCTTACTATCCGCTATTCCTGATGATGAACGTGTTGTTATGGTCGAAGAAATTCACGAATTAGAACACAGCGCGCATATGAATAGAGAATCACTTGTTGTGCGAGACGCTAATGCGGAAGGTGCTGGAGAAGTAAGCTTAAGCAGTTTAGTGCGGGCAACAGTGCGTATGCGACCCGATAGGATTGTGCTAGGCGAATGCCGCGGAGAAGAAATAGCTGATTTATTGCGTGCCCTCAATTCCGGTCATCGCGGATCAATCGCTACCATACATGCAGATAGTTTGGAACGGCTTCCCTCAAGACTGTGTACTTTAGGTTTACTCGCCCATATTTCTGTTCCTGCTATGTCTTTATTAGCTGCAGGAGCCTTCGACCTCGTTATTCATATTGAACGCACAGAAACAAGACGACATATTTCTCATATTGGACGGCTACGCGTCTCGGATGAGGGGAAACTATATGGAGAGCGCCTCAGCTCTTGGGACGGTAAACATGAGCCGCACAACAGTAAAGATTTTGAGCGGTGGTGCGAAAACCTAGTGCCCGCTCTAGATGAAGATAGTCTTAATGCGGATTCAACCATCGAATTCTCTCGAATTGGAGCAACCTTACCATGAAGAGTACGCAATACTGGCGAGCTTGCTATGCGCTTCAATCAGTCGAGCAAGCGTCTTCTTCTCGTTATACTCCTACAGAACTTATTGTTAGCCTGATAGCAATACTGAAAGCAGGAGCATCACTGTATGAAGCCTGTGCACAGCTGAGTCATAGACCGCATACCCAAGTAACGATTGATGATTATTTAATGCGCAGACTAGTACACACAACAGTGCATCCAAGCTCTTTTCGTCAGTATGTGACTGAAGATGCTTTTGTACATCAGCTCTGTGCTGTATGCAAGCTCAGCGAAATGGCAGGCTGTTCCACTGCTCAGTGCCTAGAAATATTGCATGAAGATATTCGCCGTCACGAGCAACGCAGCCAACGAAGAACAGATGCCACTGCTGTTGCTCGTATGACTATTCGTGTTTTGCTTGCCTTACCTCTTTTTACCTTCTTGGTGAGCAGCCTAAGCGGAGTAGATAGCTTTGTTTTTATGACGTCTTCGCCCCTGGGTTGGGGATGTATCGCTTTGTCTGTGACCTTATATGCCGCCGGTTTAGCGTGGATGAAGGCTTTGCTTAAACGTTTCGAGAAAGCAACGCAGCCGTCACTTATGCCTCAATTTATGACGCTTCAACGAAGAAGGAGATGATGATGTTGTTGTTCATTCACCGAATCCATCAGCTGGTTAGAGGCTCCGGCATTGACCGCGCGCATGATTTTAGCCCTGAGCTCGTGCTGGAAATGCTAGAAAGCTGTTTGCAGCAAGGAGCATCTTTACCCGCGGCTTTACGCACAGTGGGATGTGTGCTGAGCAATGAGCAGGGGAAGGCTCTGCAAGATATTGCGCAAGGCTTGATGTCTGCACAAGATTGGGATTATGTGTGGAAGCCGTATCTTACACGGGGATATAGTGTGCTCAGCATTATGCATGATGTTTTAGAGCCAGCATATAAACGAGGAGTATCGCCTTCATTGCGTATTGAAAATGCAATAGAACAATTGCGTGATAACGAAAACATAGCCGTTAGTTATGCCTCGCATGAGCTAGCTGTGGGTATTTTACTGCCTCTCGGTTTATGTTTCTTACCTGGTTTTGTTCTGCTCACGGTTATTCCTCTGCTCTCTTCATGGTTTGGTTTGAGTGGATAAGGGTGGACAAAGAAGCAGCTGCGACACGGTTATTCACATTGGTTCACATGTACATTGTGATACCTGATTTTTCAGTTTCACATTCCACAATAGAAATTACAAACTCTTCAGAGTTTGATCTTCACTTAACGAAACAAAGGATAATTATGAAAGATACTATACAAACTATGATGATTCACTCATTCCTCCATTTGCAGTCTTTCCTGCAACGCAGTACTCGTGCTCTGAGTGCATCCGATGATGGAATGGCTACAGCAGAATATGCAATTGTTCTTGTAGGTGCAACAAGTTTCGCAGGAATCCTGGTTGCTCTGCTCAAATCAGATGCTATTCGTTCCCTCATATCGCAGTTGATTACCAATGCGCTCTCTATGGTATAAAGCGCACTACGCAGTGCGTGCAGCTTTTCAGCAGGTGACCCATGTCATCACTGCTCATGATGGTGGCGCGGTCACCGCTGAATTTGCTGTTGTGTTTCCGACTGTCGTAGCGGTAGCCGTACTTGTGCTAAGCATGACGCGAATTGTTATGGTGCAATTGGATTGCCATGATGCTGCTCGACAAGCTGCATACAGTGTTATTCTGTCTGAACAAGCTGGTGCCTCTACAAGCACAGCACAGCGAGAAGCTATTCGCGTTGCCCAACGTAGCGCAGGCGTGAATACTCAGGTGAAAGTGCTATGGGCAAAAGAATCTTTCAACATTCGCACAACCTGCCCAGTAGCTGCGTTGGGGCATGCTCATCTTCCTTTTACAGTTGTTGGTCAAGCCCAAGGAAGTCGTCATGAATGGTTGGAATAAAAATCGATGTGTGAGGTGGTTAAAACAAGCAGATTCTGGTTCAGGCACTGTGCTCGGTCTTGTTATTGTGGGGCTTGTGAGCATGTTGGCAAGCATAATTGTGTGTGCGGGAAGTTATCTCATTTGCCAGTCCCAAGCACATACATATGCACAGCAGATAGCACTAGATGCTGCTTTCGAGCAGCAAATACGTACTTTATCTGAATCAGCATCTTCACGAGGCTCACCATGCGCACAGGCAAGCGCAAAGCTGAATAATGATGATTTTAAACTTGCATCGTGTACCGTAGACGGTGAAGATGTGCAAGTTGCAGTAGAAGGAATTCCGCGGGTGGAGTTTCTTCCTCACCCACGTGCGCTAGCGCGTGCAGGTCCAGCACAATGTGTCCCAAGAAATAGGTAGCCTAGAGCCATGGCATTAGCACTGTATCGACGTTACAGGCCTGATACTTTCGATGGAGTTATTGGGCAAGATCATGTTACGCGACCATTATCTCGCGCATTAGATGAGGGTAAGCTTACACATGCCTACCTTTTTTCGGGACCTCGCGGTTGTGGTAAAACGTCATCAGCGCGTATTCTGGCACGCTGTATTAACTGTGTGAACGGTCCAACCTCGCATCCATGCGGTGAATGCGAGAGCTGCAAAGACTTATCGACGAGTGGTCCAGGATCTATTGATGTGGTGGAAATCGATGCGGCTAGCCACGGCAGTGTTGATGATGCACGTGAATTGCGTGAACGAGCAACTTTCGCTCCAGCACGTGACCGTTACAAGATTTTTATTCTGGATGAAGCTCATATGGTAACTGGAAGCGCATTTAATGCACTTCTGAAAATTGTGGAAGAGCCACCTGAGCATGTGATGTTTATTTTTGCCACAACTGAGCCAGATAAAGTTATTGGTACTATTCGTTCGCGTACACATCATTATCCATTCCGATTGGTTCCACCAGAGGTGATGGGACCATATTTGGAAAGTGTGTGTGAAAAAGAAGGTATTCAGCCGGAAGCTGGTGTGCTCAAGCTAGCCATGCGCGCGGGCGGTGGATCTATGCGTGATACCTTGTCCGTGCTCGATCAGCTGATGGTGGGCTCCATTGATGGAACTATTACCTATTCTGATTCTGTGGCACTGCTTGGTTTCACGCCTGATGGTCTTATTCGCGATGCCATGAACGCGATTATTGAGCGTAATGGTTCAGATCTGTATGGCGTTATTGAAAAAGTAGTAACGGGCGGTTTTGATCCACGAAAATTTGTGGAAGATTTACTCGCCTATGTGCGCGATTTGCTTGTTTTAGCTATTGCTGGACGAGAAGCTGAATCAGCCTTAAATATTGGACAACCTGAGCAGGTTACTCAGGATATGCAACACCAAGTGGAGCGTCTTAACTTGCATCAGCTTGACCTTATGGCTCAGCGCATTAACACTGCTTTAGCTTCTATGAGCGGAACTATGTCTCCGCGCATGCGCTTGGAACTTTTAGCTGCACAGCTTCTGGTTGCTGAACAACCGATGCACACAGTAGCAGCATCTGCAGCTCCAAGTGCACCGGCGTCTAGCTCAGCGCGACTTGCTCAATCTGAGCAAAATCAACAAGCGCTGTCCCCACGTGCGAGGGCAAGAGCTACTCAGCAAGCGCAATCTGCGCCGCAATCTCAAAGCGTTCACGAGTCTCCTGCTGAACAGATTGTATCTTCTTCAGTACAGCAGAATCAGGCTACTGAAATTCCTGAAGTACAGGTGAAACCAACGCCAGTATCAGCGCCAGTGCCAAAACCTGCGCCATCAGTCAGCCTCAATCCTGACGAAGCTCAAAAACAGTGGGATATTCTCATACAATGCTTACCGCAAAAGATTCGCTCTGTGGTAAGCAGCGAGCACATTCCACAGGTGCAGTTGCAGGAACGCGCAGGACGTCATCTTATGATGCTGACCTTTGCTAATCCATTAAGTCAGCATGCCTTCGGTCTGGCCGTATCGAGTGAACCAGTGCTGGGCGAAACAACATTGCAGAAAATTCTCAATGCAAAACTTGCAGAGCATTATGGAGCTCCGGTAGTTGTGGCTCCTGCGCCGCGAACAGCTGACGGTCAAACGGTTACGCCATTGCGTAATTTAACACCGGCTCAGCGTGCACAGGTAAAAGCTCAAGTAGCACAAATGGCTGCCCAAGCAGCATTAGCCAATATGCGCACTATGAGCAATGGCACACATGCAGGAGATAGTTCAGATAAGCCAGCGCGAGGTAACCAGGATGCTGACGCAGATAACTCTGACCATGCTGCTGAGCAGAATGCTTCACCAGTAGGCACGTCAACAGGCAACAGCATAGATCCTTGGGCTAACGAGGTTAGTAACCATTCCTATGGTCAAGAAGATACAGGCTTAGCACAAGAGCAGAACGCTGCTGCATATGCGCAAGCTACACAGACTGAGGATTCTGCTAAAAAAATGGCTGATAAGGCTGATGATGCCTCTCTTGATTATTTTATGCATGGGGACAGCTCAGTTCTCGCTGAGGCGCAGGACGTGTCTCAGGAGCATGCGAGTGTGGGCAACACTAACGCTGTGCATTACGCGCGCAGGAATAATATCGGGAATAATGAGGAAGCTGCTGTTGTGCGCGCAGCTGAGCAAACCGAGAAGCCTGCTATAGAGCAGACCTCTGCTGCCCATCCTGAGCCGCAAGTGAGCGCTGAAGACGATCAGTATTCTATGGATGATGAGCAATTAGAATCTCAAGCTACGCTCAGTGTTCAAGATATTGAGAAGATTTTTAACGCGAAAAAAACCGTTGAATTTGCTGCAGACGATGAACGCAATCCTGCCAAAGCGCAGTAAAGCAGTATAACGCTTACCGAGCAGAACCTCGTCAAAAGCAAACGCAGCCTAAGAAGCATGAGAGAAAGAATACAAGAGGAGAAAATACGTGCCAAGCACCTATGATGGAGCAATCCAAACGCTCATAGATGATTTTGCCAAGCTTCCAGGTATTGGTCCAAAAGGAGCGCAGCGCATTGCTTTTCATCTGCTGTCTGTAGAGGAATCACAAGCTCAAGAGCTCGCTCAAGCCATTATCGACATGCGCGAACGCGTGCGTTTCTGCGAAATATGTGGCAATGTGTGCGAAAAGAGTCTTTGTTCAATATGTGCGGATCCTCGACGTGACCATACCACTATTTGTGTGGTTCAAGAGCCTAAAGATGTGATGAGTATTGAACGCACGCATGAATTCCGCGGGGTGTATCACGTTCTGGGTGGTGCTATTAACCCTATGGCTAATGTTGCTCCTCAAGATTTGAATATTGCTGCTCTTGTGCGTCGCATGCAGGAGGCAGAAAATGCTGCACAAAGTGCTCATATCTCAGAGGGAAATGAGCAGAACTTAAGTCACGCGCACAGTGAGGCAGATAATCAAGGTATTCAAGAAGTGATTTTGGCTCTCAACCCAGATATTGAAGGCGAAGCCACAACAACATATTTGAGTAGACTGCTTGAACCAGTGGGCATAAAAATAACTCGTCTTGCCAGCGGTCTTCCAGTCGGAGCAGACCTTGAATATGCCGATGAAATAACCTTAGGACGCGCGCTCGCAGGAAGGCGCAGCGTATAAGCGTTACGTGGCGTTGGTCTATCGCAAACGTAAGCGCTCGCCGAGCGAACTATGGTCCAGCGCAATCAAAAGTTGCTAAAAAATATGGCGTTATCTCACCAGCTGGCTATAGCGCATGCAAAACATGGGAGAAATCAATACAGTTGCGTAAGATAAAACTACCAACAGATTTCAATCACGGTTTCAATCAGATGGGATTGATGTGGCTCTTATAGTACAGAAGTATGGCGGTTCTTCCGTAGCGGACGCAGAATCTATTAAGCGCGTTGCTCGCCGTATTATCGAAACTCAGAAAAAAGGTAATGATGTAGTAGTTGTGGTCTCCGCGATGGGAGACACCACAGATGAACTCATTGATCAGGCTCTGAGCATCGACTCGAATCCTCCTGCACGTGAGATGGATATGCTCATGACTGCAGGTGAGCGTATTTCCATGTCTTTGCTTGCAATGGCTATTCACGCACAAGGCGAGAAAGCGCATTCCTTTACAGGATCTCAGGCTGGTTTCATGACCGATACTCAGTATGGAGCTGCTCATATTCGTGCTGTTAAGCCAGACCGTGTGAAGGCAGCGATTGGCAATGGCGAAATTGCTATTGTCGCAGGCTTCCAAGGCGTTAATTCACGAGGTGACGCTACTACTTTGGGGCGCGGTGGATCCGATACATCTGCAGTTGCTTTAGCTGTGGCTTTGGGTGCAGATGTGTGCGAAATTTACACGGATGTTGACGGCGTGTTCACAGCAGATCCTCGTATTGTGCCAACAGCTCAGCGCATTGAATCCATTACGTATGATGCGATTTTGGAAATGGCAGCATCGGGGTCGAAAGTTTTGGCTTTGCGTTGCGTAGAATACGCTCGCCGTTTCCAGATGCCTATTCATGTGCGCAGCTCCTTCTCTAAGCGTAAGGGAACTATTGTGCTGGGCACATATGCAGATTTAGATTCCATTCCAAACCGAGATTAGTACAAGGAGATCTCATGGCAGAAACATCAATTGGTGATATTTTCCCAGACATGACCGGACCAGAGGCTCCTATTATCTCTGGTATCGCTCATGATAGCAGCGAAGCAATGGTAACATTGCGCGGTATTCCAGACCGTCCTGGTCGCGTAACCGCAGTGTTTAATGGTTTAGCTGAAGCTGGCATTAATATCGACATTATTGTGCAGGCCTTGGCTGCCACAGATCCTGATCATGCTGTGGCAGATATTTCCATTACCTTCCCTGAATCGCAGCTGCGTAAGGTGCAGGAATTCATTGACACACACAAAGACGAGTTGGAATACAAGACTGCTGACGTCAATACGCAGATTGGTAAGATTTCGCTGGTAGGCGTGGGCATGAAAACACATTCGGGCATTACCGCTCGCTTCTTCCAGGCACTGTCTGATGAGTCGATTAATGTGCTGATGATTTCCACCTCGGAAATTCGCATTTCAGCTGTTGTTCCACTGGAAGACTTAACCACCGCTGTGCGCAGCGTACACACAGCATTTGGTTTGGACGCGCAAACTATTGAAGCTGTTGTTTATGGAGGTACTGGTCGCTAATGGTACAGATTAACGAAAAAGGCGTAAATCTCGCTGTTTTGGGAGCTACCGGTCAGGTGGGCATGGTGATGCGTTCCATCTTGGCTGAGCGCAGCTTCCCAATTAAAGACTTGCGTTTCTTGGCATCTGCTCGCTCAGCAGGTCAGGTGTTGAACTTTGAAGGCCATGATGTGGTAGTAGAAGATGTGGCTACCGCAGATTTAAGCGGCATTGATATTGCTATTTTTTCCGCTGGTGGTGGCACCTCTAAAATATGGGCTCCTCGTTTCGCTGAAGCTGGCGCCTACGTTATTGACAATTCTTCGCAATGGCGTATGCATGATGATGTTCCTTTGGTTGTGGCTGAGGTTAATCCAGAAGATTTGAACGATGTGCCAAGCCGTATTATTGCAAATCCTAACTGCACCACGATGGCGGCTATGCCTGCGGTGAAGGTATTGCACGATAATTTTGGATTGAAGCGTTTGGTGGCATCCTCGTACCAAGCTGTTGCTGGCGCGGGTCGTGATGGTGTGCTGCAGCTGGTTAATGAGGCTAAGGCAGCTCTTGACCAAGGAGCAGACCAGCTTGTGTTCGATGGCTCGGCTATTGCATTCCCTGAGCCTACTAAGATTGTGAAGACAATTGCATTCAACGCTGTGCCGTTTATTGGGGCGATTGTGGATGACGGTAGTGAGGAGACGGATGAGGAGCAGAAGTGGCGCAATGAAAGCCGCAAGATTCTGCATATTCCAGGCCTGCTTGCTGCATGCACCTGTGTGCGCGTGGGAGTCTTTACGTCTCATGGCATGAGCATTCAAGCTGAGTTCGAACATGATGTTACTCCAGACATGGCTCGAGAAGTCTTAGCTGATGCTCCAGGTGTGGAGCTTATGGATATTCCAACACCTCAGGAGGCTGCGGGTAAGGATCCAAGCTTTGTGGGCCGCATCCGTCAGGATCAGTCTGTAGAAGGCAAAAAGGGCTTAAGCTTCTTTATTACCAACGACAATTTGCGTAAGGGCGCAGCATTGAATGCTATCCAAATTGCTGAAGTCGTTGTTTCCAAGCACTTCGCAGATCGCGTGTAAAATTTATTGCATGGCAATTCTTAACGTAGTAGCTCGACAGGCGGTTCAGCAATTGAACCGCCTTGTTGAATTAGGATATGCAGATGTTGCAGATTTGAGCCACGCAGAGTTTCGAGCTTTAGCGCAGCCTCTTATAGCGCTACTTAATACGGATCAGTACGAAAATTTGGGCGAAAATATTCTGTTGGTTCCTACCCGCGAACTCGTTTCCCCTGAATCTTTGATTGCGCGCACTGCTGTTGGTCGTAACGCTGGTTTTACTACTATGCCTCCGCGCGATATTGCTAGCTTTTTACCTCAAGAAGGCTGTGAACCTCCTGAAGGGCCTTTTTATATCGTCTGCGATCCGCATACAGGAACTAAGTACGTCAACCGTGAACCAGACGTTGCGCGTAAACTAATTGACTCTGATAATAAATTGCCGCTGACCTTAGAAGAAGGTTTAGCTATTGCCACCCAACATCCTGATTGGTTGACAGATAAGAACGGTTTTAACCTTATTGGTTCGCGCAGTGCTGATGGGCGCGTGCCAAGCGTATGGATTAGCCAGAACTCTCCTCGTTTAGGAGCTGTATGGCCAAATTCGCGTCATACCTGGTTGGGCAATGCCTTCTGTGAAGGACGTTTAGGAAGCCCGTTATCGCATTTTATGGCGTAAAGCATTCTCATAACATTGCGAAAAATATTTCTTATGTCGGAACACGACGGTCTTTTTCCTAGCCTAGCCCGTACAATGGAACACACAATTTCACGTAACATATGCATGAAATTGCGTACATAATAACCATATAATTACTCGTTATTCGTAAGGTAGGGCAATGACTAATTCAGTATTTGACTTAGCACCACTGGCAGCAGCTTCAAATGGTGGGAATAACGATCCTCGATTGCCCAAGCAGCGTTATGTAGGCTGCCCTCAGCATCCAAGTCGTATGCCATACACCAAGTATGTTTCTTACGATAAGCAGGTTCCTTTCGAATATCCTCAGCGCACATGGCCAGATAAGAAACTGCAACGTGCTCCTCGCTGGTGTTCAGTCGATCTTCGCGATGGTAATCAATCTCTGGTTAGTCCAATGGATTCAGAACGCAAACTGCGTTTTTGGAACCTCCTGATTTCTATGGGATACAAGGAGATTGAGGTGGGCTTCCCATCGGCATCCGAAACCGATTACAACTTCATTCGCATGCTCATCGAACGCGATCTCATCCCCGACGACGTCACCATCGCCGTACTCACACAAGCCCGCGAACATCTCATCCGCAAAACATATGAGGCTCTGCGCGGTTGCAAGCGCGCCATTGTGCACTTTTATAATTCCACATCTGTACTCCAGCGCGAAGTAGTATTTCGCAAAGGAAAAGAAGGCATTAAGCAGTTAGCAGTGGATGCTGCGAAACTGTGCAAGGAACTTGAAGGCGAAGCCGATAATATCGATATTTCCTACGAGTACTCACCAGAATCTTTCACCGGAACAGAACCTGAGTATGCTTTGGAAGTCTGTGATGCCGTTGTAGACGTTATTCAGCCAACGCCAGAGCATCCTATGATCATCAATATCCCGGCCACAGTCGAAATGACCACACCAAATGTGTTCGCCGACCAGATTGAATTCCTCGACCGCAACTTAGCAAACCGCGAGTCTATTGTGCTCAGCCTGCACCCACACAACGATGAAGGCATGGCAGTAGCCGCAACCGAGCTGGCTTTGTTGGCTGGCGCAGATCGCGTTGAAGGCTGTCTTTTCGGCAACGGTGAGCGCACTGGTAATGTGGATCTGTGCACTGTGGGCTTGAATCTGCTCGTTCAAGGCATCGATCCTCAGATTGATTTCTCCAATCTGCGCGAAGTACGCAAGATTGTGGAATATTGCAATCAGATTGAGCTGTCTGAGCGTCATCCATATATTGGAAACTTCGTGTTTACAGCCTTCTCTGGTTCTCATCAAGATGCAATCAAGAAGGGCATGGAAGCTCGCGAGCTTGCCGCTGCCGAGCAGAACGCAGATCTGGATAGCTTCCTGTGGCAAGTTCCATATCTGCCTATCGATCCAAAGGATGTGGGCGGCACCTACGAAGCAGTTATTCGTGTAAACTCGCAGTCTGGTAAGGGCGGCATGGCGTACCTGCTTAAGGTTAATCACAATCTTGATCTGCCTAAGCGTTTGCAAGTCGAGTTCGATCGCGTTGTTCAGCGTTATGCTGATCAGACCAAGCGTGAAGTGAAGGACGAAGATATTTGGCGTCTGTTCAAGGACGAGTATCTGCCTGTGGAGGAGAGCGGTAAGCATGCTGCCCTCGCCGATACTCAGGCAGATGATGGTCTGAAGGTGTGGGGACGTTACCGTCTGCTGGGCGCTAATATTATGTCCGATGATTCTGGCCCAGATACCGTAATTAAGGTGAAGATTCAAGATAACGGTTTGCCAGGAAGTGAAGACGAGCCAACTATACGTCAGATTTCTGGTGTGGGTAACGGTCCAATTGCTGCTTTTGTGAATGCGATTTCTGTGCTGGGCGTTACTGTGTCTGTGCTTGATTATGCAGAACACGCTTTGAGCGCTGGTGGAGATGCTGTAGCAGCTTCGTATGTTGAATGTCAGATTGGCGATGCTCCAGAAGATCGCATTATTTGGGGCGTAGGTATTGATTCCTCAATTACTACCAGCTCGCTGAAGGCTATTTTGTCTGCTGTGAACCGTACGCTTCGATAAAAATTACAGATTCTAAAAGAAAGGTCGGCTTCTCTAGTGAGAGGCCGACCTTTTTCTATTTAATTATTTGTTGGCTCGCCCGTGCCAGGCGTTTGATTTTGATTCTGTTGATTTTGATTTTGATTTTGTTGATTCTGCTGGTTTTGCTGATTATTATTCGACTGCTCGTTCTGTTCAGAAGAGTTACCGTTATTATTCGAGTTTTGCGAATTTTGTGGCGTATTGTTCTGTGGAGACTTTTGTATCGAGGAGTCATCGTCCTTAGTGTCTTTAGAGTCATCGTCTCGACGAGCCTCCTGACGTTGCACAGAACGTCCTAATCCCCAAGAACCATCAGAACCGCCCACAGTTCCTTGATTTTTTGGAGTAGGGAAGGCTTCATCAGCAACACCAGATAAGGCTTGCTTCATATAGCGAGCAAATAATACAGCAGGGTAACCGGTACCGTTTTCATAAGCGCCGAAAGTTGGCACCACTTCATTCGTTTGACCGTCATCACTTGGATTCCAAATCGCAAAACCGGTCACTACATGACGGCTAAAACCAACAAAACTTAAAGCAGTGCTGTCATTTGCTGTACCAGATTTACCTGCTAAAGTCTTCCCCACGCTTAGAGCAGCGCGGCCTGTACCCGATGTAATAACGGCATGTAAAGCCTGCGTTGTTACTGCTGTTGTATCGGAATCAAAAACTTGACTTCCTTTTGTACTTGCTGCATAAATCGTATCACCACTGCTAGCGGAAGTAACAGATCGCACAATGTGCAAAGTATTTTTTACTCCATCGTGAGCAATGGTTTGATACGCCTGAACCATTTCACTCACATGCACAGCATCAATACCCAAGGTATTATACGGAGAATCTTTTTGAATACTTGATTTTATTCCTGCTTGTTGTGCGATTTCAGCAGTCTTTTGCGGTGTTACTTTTTCATTGAGATCGACAAAAACAGTATTCACGGAGTTCGCCGTTGCCTGGGTCAGCGTAATATTGCCAAAACTCTGGTTTCCATAGTTGGATACAGGTTTAGATAATCCTGCAAACGAACGTGGAGAATTACCATTAAACATGGTGTTCAAGCTCACGCCTTGTTGCACAGCTCCAATAAGGGTGAAAGCCTTCATAGTAGATCCAGCTTGATAGTACGCTTGCGTGGCGTTATTCAACTGCTTCGTATTGTAATCGCGACCGCTATAGATAGACAAAATCTCGCCTGTATCGACGTCCGCGCTCATACCTCCTACTTCAACAGTTTCAGGAAGAGTTCCATCACCATTGCCCACAGTTTGCATTTGCGCTTGCTTATCTTTATCAATCGTAGTCGCAATCGAATAACCACCGGTCATAATCTGATCGTCAGTAAATTTACCGGTGTTAATCAACTCATTTTTCACCATAGTCAGCAGATAGCCTTTATCGCCAGCATATTCATCTGTTGTTGAATTAGTAATGGTTTCAGGGAATTGAGCGTTCTTCGCATCCTCGGAACTAATATAACCGTCTTCCTTCATAATCTTTATAACGCGGTTAAAACGTTTCGTTGCTGCGGTTTGATCTACAGCAGGATCCCATACAGAAGGAGCAGGAATAATCCCCGCTAACATAGCTGCCTCGGAAGAAGTTAAATCTTTAGCGTTCTTTCCAAAGTATGCTTGAGCAGCAGCCTGAATACCATAAGCTCCACGACCCCAATAAATCGTATTTAAATATCCGCACAAAACAGTGGATTTATCTTGAGTCTGAGCAATTTTCAGAGCGAGTAATGCCTCTTTGAGCTTACCCATATAACTTTTTGTTTCGCCTAAATAATAACGTTCCGCATATTGCTGCGTAATAGTTGAACCACCCTGACGCGAACCTGTGGTGATGTTGTTGAACAGAGCTCGTCCAATACCCTTAAAATCGATACCGCTATCGGTCCAGAACGTGCGGTTTTCGGACGCAACAACAGCATTGCCCACATAATCAGGCAGAGTAGAGCATTGAATAATCTGACGGTTTTGCTGCGAAAAGCTGCCAATCGGCGTAGTTCCGTCATTGTAATAGACGGTTGTTTTCTGACTTAACGCGACTGATTCAGGGCTAGGAATTTTAATCATGGCATAAGCAACGCTTAAACCACCTATGCCCAAAATAAATAATCCTAAAAAGCTAAAAAGAAGATATTTAAGAATAGGGCGCTTTTTGAGCTTTTTTGCTGCCGTACGACGATGAGAGCGAGGACGAGAGCTGACCGCTGTAGAGCGGCTACCTGCTGTAGAGCGTGTAGAACGAGTACTGCGCGTGCTACGGGCGCTGCGAGATGTCTTATCGCTTGATTTCTTACTAGCCATTCATCTAAGGCTAGTCTTCATCCGTGAATTCTGTTGATAAAATCCGCAGAATGCGCAAGACGTTTACGCTACTTTTACACAAAAACATGCTTTCTGAGTTTTTACTGAGAACTTTATGTATGCTACGGCGATAATGAGAACGGTGGTAGGGCGCCGATAAAGCGATGGTCACGTGTTGGAAGATTGGTAATAGCGCGGTGATAGCGCAATGATAAGCACACGATAAACGCATGAATAAGAGTATTTTCATTGTGTTCATTCGGTGAATATATTGTGCTAAGCCGTCATCTATAGTGGCACTCTCATACAGTCCTAGTACTCTTTAATAAGAGTAATGAGTGTACTCGTACTTGTGAAGCTTGAAACTAGATTGACGCTAGCTTGCTCGTTTTGAGTGACGTGAAACTGGTGGCTCATAATACCTAGTGGAAGCTAGAATGTGGCAAGTTTCATGAAGAGTATTGTTAATGTAAGGAAATTGAATGGTCGTTCGCGTAGCCATTGCGGGCGTGGGAAACTGCGCGTCATCACTTGTTCAGGGCGTGGAATATTACAAGAACGCTCAGGATGATGAGAAAATCCCCGGCATTATGCATGCTAATTTCGGAGGATACCGTATTCGAGATATTGAATTCGTAGCAGCCTTCGATGTGGATGCCGCCAAAGTAGGCTCTGACTTAAGCGAGGCAATTTTTGCTTCCCAAAACAACACCTACATTTTCAGTCAGGTTCCATCCCTAGGTGTAGAAGTGCAGCGCGGTCCAACCTATGACGGTTTGGGCACGTATTACCGTGAAATGATTGATGAATCAAGTGCAGCAGAAGTGGATGTGGCACAGGTACTTAAAGATAAGCACGTTGATGTGCTCGTCTCCTATCTGCCCGTCGGCTCGGAAGAAGCCGATGAATTCTATGCATCAGCAGCAATAGAAGCCGGATGTGCTTTTGTTAACTGTTTGCCAGTATTTATTGCATCTGATCCGCAGTGGGCGCAAAAATTCCGTGATGCAGGCGTTCCTATTGTGGGTGACGATATTAAAAGTCAGGTGGGTGCCACCATTACACACCGCACTTTAGCTCGCCTTTTCGAAGACCGTGGCGTGCGCGTTGACCGCACATACCAGTTGAATGTGGGCGGCAACATGGACTTTATGAATATGTTGCAACGCGACCGTTTGGAATCTAAGAAGATTTCTAAAACACGTGCTGTAACCTCAATTGTTCCTCACGAGATGGAGGAGCGTAACGTTCATATTGGTCCTTCCGATTACGTGGCATGGCTTGACGACCGTAAGTTTGCTTTTGTTCGTTTGGAGGGAACGACCTTTGGTGATGTTCCTTTGAGCTTGGAATATAAGCTTGAGGTATGGGATTCTCCAAATTCCGCTGGCGTGGTTATTGACGCTATTCGTGCGGCAAAAATTGCGTTGGATCGCGGTTTAGGAGGCCCTATTTTGGCTCCAAGCGCTTACTTTATGAAGTCTCCAGCAGTACAGTATGAAGATCATGAAGCACGCGCATTAGTAGAACAGTTTATTACTGGTCAGGTAGAAAATACTGTAGCTCAGCTTAATGCAGACATTGCTCAAGCACAGGCTGAAGGTAAAGATGTGTGGCACGCTTAGCTCAGTGTGCAACTAGGGTGCAGGGAAGCATAAGGAGCCTGTCCTGCACTTTTACATACACAGCGGGAGTTGTTGAGAAAACCCTTTGAAGTCTAGGTAGAATATGGTGATTGTATGAAAAAGCGTAAAGAATCAAAAAATAGTATGATGCGTGCGTTATCACGTGCATTTTCGCGTCATGATTTTAGCTCATGGAGTTATGCCGCGTGGTTCTGTCTAATCAATCTTTTTGCCATTGTAATTTTGCAGTGGGGTATTAACGATACCAACGCTGTGAGTAATTCTTTTGCATTTGTTGGTAAAATTTTCCTCGGTAAGTTTGAAGTAGTTAATGAGTTTCTTCTTACTGGTTTGGTGTATTTTATTGTGATTATGCTGGTGAACCGTTTTTGGCTTGCCACACAAATTTTCCTTGATATTTGTATTTTTATTACTGTTGTTGAGCGTTTTAAATTAGAGTCGCGTTCTGAAACGATTCTTCCTTCTGATTTGGGTTTCGTGACGGGCGGTAAAGCACGGAGCTTAGCAGGATGGATGCCTGATGATGCTTTATGGATTATTGTGGGCGCTGTTATTTTAGCTATGATTAGCACTGCTTTTTTCTTGATTATTGGGCATAGAGATACGAGAAAGAGCGTTGTTCGTAGTAGGAAGCTTCTTGTGCGCTCGGTGAAGCGTGTGGTTGCTGCTGTGGTGGCTTTTAGTTTCTTGTTTGCTTTTGTGATGTCTATGGCGTCTGTGGGCTCGTGGTCGAATTCTATGTTGACATTCTTTGGTGACTCACCAAAGTTGTGGGATTCTAAGATTGATGCGCAGAATAATGGTACGGCGGTGAGTTTTGCTCGTTTGTTGAATCCGAAGGTGATGGATAAGCCTGCTGGGTATTCTGAGAAGATGATGAAGCAGATTGCTTCTCGTTATGCGCATAATGCGCAGGAGTTGAATGTGCATCGCAGTGCTCGTTTGAAGGATTCGACGGTGATTTATATTTTGTCGGAGTCTTTCTCGGATCCCTCTCGTGTGCCGGGGTTGAAGGTGAGTAAAGATGTGATGCCTTTTGTGCGTGAGCTTAAGTCGAAGACGACGTCTGGTTTGATGTTGTCGTCTGGTTATGGTGGTGGTACGGCTAATTTGGAGTATATGGCGTTGACGGGTTTGTCGATGAGTAATTTTGCTCCGTCTTTGAGTTCTCCGTATCAGCAGTTGGTGCCTACGCAAAAGTGGTCGGCGAGTGT
>ERZ507022.136-NODE-136-length-36377-cov-4.77834_pt1 | contig 36377 bp, 33 predicted proteins | sample MGYA00513164_ERZ507022 | MGnify/ENA metagenome assembly ERZ507022 | reverse complement strand
CTACACGACGCTCTTCCGATCTCCGCTCTGGGGGAATTAGATAGTGCTTGGGGAATGCCTGTGCATGAATGGGAAGATGCTTTAGACGATTTCTATGATGAGCATGATGGCTTGCTGACTACTGCTGATGCACGTTCATCAAAGTTCTTTATGATTGATGATAAACAGGAAAAAACACATCATCGATGGCATGTGCGTCAGATTCTGTGTGACATCGAGGGCGACTATGACTGGGCGATAGACGGTATTGTTGACCTTGATTCCACACGTGAACAAGGAGACGTGGTCTTCGAAAGCTACGATGTGAATGTGATTGAAGATTTACCTGCGTGGGGAGACTAATATGGATGATTTATTTTCAGCAGCATCAGCTGATGAGGCTCTTGTGCGCCCCCTCGCCGTGCGCATGCGCCCCACAATTCTCGACGACGTTATTGGACAAGATCATGTTCTCGGTGCCGGATCTCCACTACGCCGCGTGGCAGCGCCAGTCACACAATCGAGAACAGCTCCCACCTCCATTATTCTGTTCGGACCTCCCGGAGTAGGCAAAACCACATTAGCCTACATTGTGGCGCAACAATCAGGTCGAGCTTTCGAAGAACTCTCAGCAGTCACTTCCGGAGTCAAAGATATTAGGGAAGTGCTTAAGCGCGCGCATGAACGCCTGGTTACCACACATCAAGAAACCGTTCTATTCATCGACGAGGTTCATCGCTTCTCTAAATCGCAGCAGGATGCTCTCTTACCGAGCGTCGAGAATCGTGACATCACTTTCATCGCTGCAACCACAGAAAATCCAAGCTTTTCTATTATCTCTCCGCTCATCTCGCGGTCAGTAGTCGTCAAACTCAACGCGCTCACAGAAAACGACATCAAAAACGTTATACAGCGTGCTATCGAAGCGCCTGATGGTCTTAATAACGAAATACGAGTAACCGAACAAGCTATTGCAGATATCGCACGTCTGGCAGACGGAGACGCGCGCAAATCTCTTACTATCCTAGAAGCAGCAGCCGGTTCAGTAGCCATAGAGCGGCAACGCAAAAAAGGAGAGCGTCGCCCAGTAGTCGATCCGCAGGTTATTAGCTCCGTACTCGATGTAGCACAATTGCGCTACGACAAAACAGGAGACAATCACTACGATGTAGCCAGCGCTTTCATTAAATCCATGCGCGGATCCGACCCTGATGCAGCATTGCATTATCTGGCACGCATGCTTACCGCTGGAGAAGACCCACGTTTCATTGCTCGACGCATTATGATCGCTGCCGCAGAAGAAGTGGGAATGGCCGCACCTCAAATATTGCAAGTAACCGTAGCAGCCGCTCAAGCAGTAGCTCTTGTCGGCATGCCTGAAGCACGCATTATTTTGGGCGAAGCAGTTCTCGCTGTAGCAACCGCTCCCAAATCGAATGCTAGTTACAATGCCATCAACGCCGCACTCGCTGACGTGAAAGCAGGACGCATCGGCGAAGTGCCTCTACATTTACGTAACGCACCAACCAAGCTTATGGAAGAATTTGGCAATCACAAAGGCTATATTTATGCGCATGATGTGCCAGGAGCAGTCGCCACTCAAGAATACTTACCAGAAGAATTACGCGGACGAGAATATTACCATCCCACAGACCGCGGGTATGAACGTGAAGTAGGCTCCCGTATGGAACGTATTCGCGCCATATTGCACGGAAACAAGAGCAGTCATGCGCACAGTGGTGATGGGAACAGTAGCAATACTTCGAGTAAGAGAAGCGACGCGCATAATGGTGACGGACACAGCGCTAATACTCAAGCGCGCAATAGTAGTGATGTGAAGAGCGTAGATAAACAGTCTCGTCAGAGTCAGTCAGCGCGAACCGAGCACAAGGACAAAGAAACTACAGTGAACGAAAAAACCGTATCGGAGACCAATCAGAGTAATAACAAGAGTACAAACAATCAAGCTGAAACAAACAAGTAGCTCTCTTACAGCTCTTAGCGGACTTTTAGAGCTCTCTTAGTGGTATCTTAAATCGTAAACCGACGCAATAAAATCAAACCTACACAACCACCCAACTCAGACAGGAAGAAGAACAATGACACAAACAGTACAATTACCTATTGCTATGGCACAAATCAATACAAGCGTAGGCGATATACAGTCAAACTGCGAGAAAATTATGCACGGTGCTCAGCGTGCATATGAACAGGGATCGCGTGTTGTTGTATTCCCAGAAATGACGATTACTGGTTACCCTATTGAAGATCTCGCTTTACGTGCCACATTCCGCCGAGCATCAGACAATGCAGTAAACGCGCTCGCTAAGCGTTTAGAGGAGAGCGGTTATGGCGACCTATACGTGGTTATAGGAACGGTGGGAAGCGTTCACAAGGGGGAGTGGGGTGCTTACAAGTTGGTGGACACAGGCGCATCTCCAACAGGCGAGCCTAGGACAAGTGAGCCTACGACAATCGCGCGCCCAACAGGCACATCTTCAACCAATGTACGCCCAACTAACGCGCAGAGCGGTGCCTCTCAACCAACAGAGCCGAGTGAGCCTGCAACAAATGCGCGGAGCGGTGCCACAGAGACAGCAGACACAGGCAAACACCCAACGAGCACATCTCCAGCAGAGCCAGGCGCATCTCCAACAGGCGAACACCCAACTAACAGCCTGCTCGTTCTTCACAAGGGGCGCGTTGCCTACTCCTACGATAAACAGTTCCTGCCAAATTACGGAGTTTTCGACGAATTCCGTATTTTCACACCAGGACACAATAATCTCGTCATCGATATCGATGGATACCGCGCGGGCTTCGCAATCTGTGAGGATATTTGGCAAGACAACGGTCCCGCATCGCAATTAAAGGATGCTCGCCTTGATGTGCTCATCACCATTAATGGCTCACCATTCGAAGAAAATAAAGATCACACACGCTATGACTTGTGTGTTCAGCGCGCTCGCGAGGTGCATGCACCGGTTATGTACGTCAATCAAGTGGGTGGGCAAGATGACTTGATTTTTGATGGTGGAAGTTTTGTTGTCAACGAGTCTGGGGAAGTTTTAGCGCGTCTGCAGCAATTCGATGAGGATTTTGCTGTGTGGACTCTGCGCGCTGATGGTTCAAGCAGTTGCGATAGCATGGCAGAACAGATGGACTCTGACGAGAAAATGTATCGTGCTTGTGTGTTGGGTTTGCGTGACTATATGCGCAAAACAGGTTTTAGTGGGGTAGTGCTCGGTTTGTCGGGCGGTATTGACTCCGCCTTAGTGGCTGCTATGGCGGCAGATGCTTGCGGTGGCGAAAACGTATGGGGTATTTCTATGCCAAGTATGTATTCGTCGGATGGTTCCAAAGATGATGCTGCGGTGTTAGCCGAAAATATTGGTGCGCACTATGAAACTCAGCCGATTGAGCCATTGTTCGATGCTTATCAACAGCAACTTCATTTGGACGGTGTCGCCCAAGAGAACCTGCAAGCTAGGCTGCGTGGTGTTATTGTAATGGCGTATTCGAATGCGCATAGGCTGCTGGCACTGGCCACGGGAAATAAGTCGGAGTGCGCGTGTGGATATTCGACTATTTATGGTGACGCAGTGGGGGGATATGCACCGATTAAGGATGTGTTGAAGACGCGCGTATGGCAGCTGTCGCGTTGGCGTAATGCATGGGCGCTGCAGCATGGTGAAGTGCCACCAATTCCAGAAAATTCTATTATTAAGCCTCCAAGTGCGGAGCTACGTCCAGGTCAGAAAGATTCAGATTCGCTACCAGAATATGAGCTTCTTGATGCCGTGCTCGAAGCCTATATCGAGAAAGCTCATGGTCGTGCAGACTTACTTGCCGATGGTTTTGATGAAAAAACTGTTGATACAGTCATGCGTTTGGTAGACCGTGCAGAATGGAAACGACGTCAATATCCTCTCGGTCCAAAAGTTACGGCTTTAGCTTTCGGTCGCGACCGTCGTCTGCCTGTTACCAGCGCTTTCCGCGAATAAAATACATATATTCGCTGTTAGTGCTGTTACTATATTTTCTTTCGCGTGACTATGCAAATGTGAGCAAGGTCACGCGAAAATGGTATTTTTTTCTGATTACGCAGTCTAAAATGAATAGTGTTCGGCGTTGAACATATACATCGCCGTAGATGCAACCACAAGGAGAAATAATGGCAGCTGTAGAAGCTAATGCTGTTTCCGTTGAAGAACTCCAAGCACAGGCTTGGGAAGGCTTTGTAGACGGTAATTGGAAGTCCGACATTGATGTACGCGACTTCATTCAGAAGAACTATACCCCATATGAAGGTGACGAATCCTTCCTTGCAGATGCAACAGATAAGACCAAGCATTTGTGGAAGAAGCTCGATGACGAGTACCTCGCTGTAGAACGTAAGCAGCGTGTTTATGATGTAGACACTCATACACCAGCAGATATCGACGCATTCCCAGCAGGATACATCGATGATCAAGACGATGTAGTTGTTGGTCTTCAGACAGACGTTCCATGTAAGCGTGCCATGATGCCTAACGGCGGTTGGCGCATGGTTGAGCAGGCTATTAAGGAAGCTGGCAAGGAGCCAGATCCGGAAGTGAAGAAGATCTTCACTAAGTACCGCAAGACACACAACGATGGCGTATTCGGCGTATACACACCTCGTATTAAGCGCGCACGTCACGCAAAGATTCTCACCGGTTTGCCAGATGCATACGGTCGCGGTCGTATTATCGGCGACTATCGTCGTGTAGCTCTGTACGGTGTAAATACTTTGATTGAATTCAAGAAGCGCGATAAGGATTCCGTTCCTTACCGTAACGACTTCACCGAGACTGAAATTGAACATTGGATTCGTTTCCGTGAAGAGCATGATGAGCAGATTAAGGCATTAAAGAAGCTCATCATTCTCGGCAATGAATATGGTTTGGACTTGGGTCGTCCAGCTATGAACGCTAAGGAAGCAGTACAGTGGACCTACATGGGCTACTTGGCATCTATTAAGAGCCAGGATGGCGCAGCAATGTCTATCGGTCGTTTGTCCGGCTTCTTCGATGCATACTTCGAGCGTGACTTCAAGCGCGGTATCCTCACCGAAACCGAAGCTCAGGAAATTATCGATAACATCGTTATGAAGCTTCGTATCGTACGCTTCTTGCGTACCAAGGATTACGACAACATCTTCTCCGGCGATCCATACTGGGCAACATGGTCCGATGCAGGTTTCGGCGATGATGGTCGTACTTTGGTAACCAAGACCTCCTTCCGTCTGCTCAACACGTTGACTTTGGAGCACCTCGGACCTGGTCCAGAACCAAACATCACCATTTTCTGGGATCCAAAGCTTCCAGAAGGCTACAAGCGTTTCTGCGCTCGTATCTCCATCGACACCTCCGCAATCCAGTACGAATCCGATAAGGATATTCGTTCCCACTGGGGTGACGATGCAGCAATCGCATGCTGCGTATCCCCAATGCGTGTAGGTAAGCAGATGCAGTTCTTCGCAGCTCGCGTAAACACTGCAAAGGCATTCCTCTACGCTTTGAACGATGGTCGCGATGAGATGACCGGTATGCGTGTTATCGATTCCGGTGTTATCGAGCCAGTCAAGTTCAACGAAGATGGTTCCCTCAACTTCGAGTCCGTTCGTGCAAACTACGAGAAGGCTCTCGAATGGTTGTCTGAGACCTACGTTGAAGCTTTGAACATCATTCACTACATGCACGATAAGTATGCATACGAGTCCATCGAAATGGCTCTGCACGACAAGGAAGTGTACCGTACCCTTGGTTGCGGTATGTCCGGTTTGTCTATTGCAGCAGACTCCTTGGCAGCCGTAAAGTACGCAAAGGTCTTCCCAATCTACAATAAGGATGCTCAGGGCACTCCAGAATATGTAGAAGGCGCTCCAGACGATCTTATCGTGAACTTCCGTACTGAAGGTGAATTCCCAGTATACGGTAACGATGATGATCGTGCAGATGACTTGGCAAAGTGGGTTGTATCCACTGTTATGGGTCAGGTTCGTCGCCTACCTGTATACCGTGGTGCAGTTCCAACCCAGTCCATTCTGACCATCACCTCTAATGTGGAATATGGTAAGAACACTGGTTCCTTCCCATCTGGTCATAAGAAGGGCACCCCATTCTCCCCAGGTGCAAACCCAGAGAATGGTATGGATTCCCATGGTATGTTGCCTTCCATGTTCTCTGTTGGAAAGATTGACTACGATGATGCTCTTGATGGTATCTCTCTGACCAATACCATCACTCCTGATGGTTTGGGTCGTGATGAGGACGAGCGTATCGGCAACCTTGTAGGCATTCTCGACGCAGGTAATGGTCATGGTTTGTATCATGCAAACATCAATGTTCTGCGTAAGGAACAGCTCGAAGATGCAGTAGAGAATCCAGATAAGTACCCACATTTGACTGTGCGTGTATCTGGTTATGCTGTAAACTTCGTGAAGCTCACTAAGGAACAGCAGCTCGATGTTATTTCTCGTACCTTCCACGCAGGCGCCGTGTCTGACTAAAAAATAAGAAAATATGCAAGGGCGGGGTGTTTCTACCTCGCCCTTTTATATAATCAACACGGTAACTTTGAGTAATAGCTTTGAGCACAATATAGTCAAAGGAGACTAGCATGGCAGCCTTTCGTAGCACAACAGCACATATGCTTCGTGAATCGAAGGAGTATGCTCGCCAAACACTGATGGGCGGTCTTTCTGGTTTTGAATCTCCAGTAGGTTTAGATCGCCGCGATCGTCTGCAAGCATTAAAAAGCGGTGATATTGGTTTCGTACATTCTTGGGATATCAATACTTCTGTTGATGGGCCAGGCACACGCATGACCGTTTTTATGAGCGGATGTCCTTTACGTTGCCAGTACTGCCAGAATCCTGATACGTGGAAAATGCGTGACGGTCAGCCAGTGTATTTAGACGATATGATTAAAAAAGTTGACCGCTACAAGGATCTTTTCAAAGCTACAGGAGGAGGCATAACCTTCTCTGGTGGAGAATCTATGATGCAGCCGGCTTTCGTTTCGCGTGTTTTCCGCGCAGCGAGAGAAATGGGTGTGCACACCTGTTTAGATACGTCAGGCTTTTTAGGCCGTAACTATTCAGACGAACAGATTGACGACATTGATTTATGTTTGCTCGATGTGAAATCAGGAAACGAAGAAACCTATAAAAAGGTAACAGGTGGAACTCTCGCGCCAACTATTGAGTTCGGTAAACGTTTAGCAGATCATGGTAAGAAAATCTGGGTACGTTTCGTGCTCGTTCCCGGCTTAACCGATGATTACGAAAACGTGGAACAGGTTGCTCGTATATGTGAAGAATTTGGCGATGCTGTTGAACATATTGATGTGTTAGGATTCCATCAGCTTGGTCGCCCAAAATGGCATGAAATGCGTATTCCTTATCCACTAGAAGATGCAAAAGGTCCTTCAGTAGCTTTGCGCACACGTGTTAAAGAGCAGTTTGAAAATCATGGTTTTAAAGTGTACTAATCACATGTCTGCACGTTTTACTCGTACAGTGCTAAACTCATGCCTATTATGAGCTTAAGTAGCACAGATATTCAATTACTTGCCGAACCAGCTGGGGGAGTTCCTGAGGTTATTAACACCCGGCAGCAATTTGATACTTTTGTGCGCGCCTATACCGCAGCGTCTGGTCCTTTAGCTGCAGACGCGGAACGTGCCTCGAGTTTCCGTTATTTTAAAGGCAATTATCTTATTCAATTTAAGCGTTCTGGTGCGCCCATTGCGTTGCTCGATCCTATAGCTTTGGATGAACAGCGTGTGGATTGGAATGCTTTTAATCGAGCAGTACAAGGTGCTGCGTGGATTATTCACGACTGCGAGCAAGATATTCCTGCTTTTGTAGCCAATGGTTTGCAGATAGACGCTGTTTTCGATACGGAACATGCAGCACGATTATTAGGACGAAAACGTTTCGGTTTGTCAGCAATTACAGAACATTATTTAGGTCTAACTTTAGCGAAAGAACATTCGGCTGCAGATTGGTCTTACCGACCACTGAACCGTGATTTACGCAATTATGCTGCTTTAGATGTAGAAGTGCTTATTGAGCTAGATAATGCTTTGACTGCGGAGCTAAAAAAGACCGGTAAGTGGCAGTGGGCTTTAGAAGACTTTGAGCATTTGCGTCAGCATGGTTTAGAGGAGAAAGCTGTGCATCCGCAACCGTGGCGTCGCGTTTCGCATATAACCGACCTGCGAGGTGACGTTCGCTCGCTGGCAGTTGTACGCGAACTATGGATGACTCGCGAACACTATGCACAACAGCTCGATATCGCTCCTAATCTCTTGCTCAGCGATGAGGCTATTATTGTTGCTGCTCAACGGAAACCGCGCAATTCTAAGCAGTTCAAAGCAATTCGTTTGCTCAATGAACGTGTGCGTATTCGCACGGGCGATGAACGCGAAAAAATGTTCGAGCGTTATGCATCAGTGCAGCGCCAAATAAAACCACAAGTATGGAAAGAAGCTATTGGGCGTGCACTTGAAACGAAATATGCTGAGATTCGTGAACTAACCCAGCCTGTTGAAAAACCAGGAAATTCAGCGCCTCGGTCTATGAAATATTGGCGTGAACATCACCCGGAACGCTATGCGAGATTGCATCGCGTGAAGGAACTGATTGGTCAGGTTAGTCAAGATACGCATACGCCTGTAGAAGTGCTACTGAAACCACAATATGTGCGTAATTTATGCTGGCGCGACGATATTGCGTATACGCCGAACGATATTGCAGAGTTTTTAACCTTACAGGGAGCACGAAATTGGCAGGTAGAACTGCTAGCTCCGTCCCTGAGTAAGGTTATTATATAAAGGTTGCCTAGTCTCACTGCGTCAGAGATAGGCTAGATTTGACGATTATGAATGGGAGTGCCACGTGAAGATTAGCGTGAGGAACCTCGAGCCAACTAAGGTAAGGCTCACCATCACTGTAGACCAGGAAGAACTTGAGCCACACTTGAACACGGCTCGTAAGGCTATCGCAGACCAGATTAACGTACCTGGTTTCCGTAAGGGTCATGTTCCAGGCAAGATTGTAGACCAGCGCGTAGGCTATGCAGCTGTTGTTGGTGAAGCAGTAAACGAAGCTGTTCCAGAGTTCTACAACGATGCAATCGAGCAGAAGAACCTGCGTCCAATGGATCAGCCAAAGCTCGATCTTAAGGATGTTCCACAGGAGAAGAACGACGGCGTTAAGCTTAAGTTCACTGCAGAAGTAGAAGTACGTCCACAGTTCGAACTTCCAACATTGGATGGCATGACTGTAGAAGTAGAGAAGCAGACGGTATCCGATGAGGATATTAATGCTCGCCTTGAAGCTTTGCAGCAGCGCTTCGGTACTCTCGTAGGCGTTGACCGCCCAGCGGATAAGGGTGACTACGCAAACATTAGCCTTGAAGCTGTGATTAACGATGAAACTGTTGACTCCCAGGATGGCGTAAGCTATCAGATTGGCGCAGGCAACATGCTCGACGGCATTGACGAAGCTTTGATTGGCTTGTCTGCTGGAGAAAAGACCACCTTCAAGTCGGCTCTCGCAGCAGGTGAACATGAAGGCGAAGAAGCAGAAGTTAAGGTTATCCTGAACTCTGTAAAGACCATGGAACTTCCAGCATTGGATGATGACTTTGCTCAGGATGCTTCTGAATTCGACACTTTGGACGAATTGAAGGAAGACATTAAGAAGCAGGCAGAGCTGGATTTCGAAGGTCGTCAAGCTAACGCAGCACGCGATGCTTTCCTCGCACAGGTTGCTGAAGGTCTCGAAATCCCAGTACCAAAGGGCTTGCTTGCTAACCACGTAGCAGAACATTTGCGCAACATGGGTGTAACTGAAGACAAGGCTACTGCAGAACAGAAGAAGGATGCTTCTGAATCTGCAGAGAAGGAACTGCGCGACCAGATTCTTCTCGATACCTTGGCAGAAACCATGGATGTGAAGGTCGGTCAGGCTGATGTCATGAACTTCTTGGCATCCGTTGCTCAGCAGTATGGCATGGATCCAAACAACTTCATCAACTCCATCGTTCAGGGTGGCCAGTTGCCATCGGCTGTACAGGAAGTAGCACGCTCTAAGGGTATGCTCGCAGCTATGCGCGCAGTAACCTTTAAGGATTCCGAAGGCGCTGAGCTCGACCTGTCCCGCTTCTTGGGTGCAGACGAGAGTGAAGAAGATGCCAGCGTAGCAGCAGCATCTGCAGCAGCTGAAGTTGCAGACGAAGTAGCAAACGCAGCTAACTAAGCTTTTTGCTTAATAACCTAACGAGGGCTCCGCATCGATAAGATGTGGAGCCCTTTTGCTAGGCTACACCTATGGGGTGCTACGGCTGAGATCATACCCATTGAACCTGTTCAGATAATGCTGACGAAGGGATATATATGTCAGAAAATCTCACACCATACGAATACTGTAAACAGTTAGCGCGCAATAACTGGGAGAAAACAGTACATCATCGTTTTGCTCAAGAACTGTGCGCACAAACGCTCGATCATGCAGTTCTGCGCGACTATCTTATCCAGGACTATCAGTTCGCTCAAGACTTCCTGAGCCTGCTTGGCCAAGTTTTAGCGAGCGCGGATACCATGAACGCAAAAGTTCGTTTAGCCCAACAGCTCGGTTTTATCGGCAACGACGAGAACACATACTTCCTCGACCGTTTTAAGCAGTACGGCGTATCCGATGAAGATATTGAAAACCCAGTTTTAACTTCTGCAAGTCGCGGCTTTAGACAGCTTTATGTCGATGCTGTACTATCGCGCTCGTATGCGCAGGGTTTGGCTGTGCTGGTGGTCGCCGAAACGATTTACCGTGATTGGGCTGAAGAGAACACGAACTATGGTCGCAACCTTCCAGATAAGGAAGAATATCGTGGTTGGGTAGACGTACATAGGGGAGACTACTTCGATGATTGGTGCGCATTTCTCATAAGCGAATTCAATCGAGTAGCAGATATAACAGATACGAAGATTACTGATACTTTCGTACGTGCTGTTGCTCTTGAACGCGCTTTCTTCGATAATGCGTATGATTCGCAACGAGACTTCCTCGCTTAAGTCCTTGAAAACTCAGCCAGCTCTACACTACGAGGCGTAGTGTAGAGCTTTTTCATTACAATACTCATGTACACAAGTTGGATGTGGGGTGAGTATGGAGCAGACTCGTCAAGAGAACAGTATGCGCGACATAGGTGTTTTACTGATGGTCATTGTGGTGGCTGGTCCTCTTATCGGAGTTGCTGCAGCGAGCTTGTCGTTACTCTTAGAAATGACTCAACACGTCATGCTGGGAGGGGTAGAAAGTGTGGCTCATCCCGAAGGCGTTAGTCTTCCTATACGGAGAGTTGTTAGCATTCTTGTAGCTAGTTTCGTTGCGGCTGTTATTTGGTGGCTTATTCGTCGTCGTCACACAATTCCATCTGTAGGGCAAGCGGTACACGGTAAGAGCATGCCTGTTCTCGCTTCACTAGTGCATATTATTGCCCAGATTTTTATTGTTGGCTCCGGCTTATCTATTGGACGAGAAACTGCTCCACGCGAGCTGGGTGCGCTTATTGGACAGAAATTGTCGGGCTTGCTGCGCGTGAGTACGCAGGATATGGCGTTGATTACTGCATGTTGTGCTGGCGCTGGTTTTGCAGGAGTATATGATGCTCCACTGGCAGGCATGTTCTTTGCTGTAGAGATGCTTCTTGTTGATGTGAGTATACGCACAGTAGGTGTGGCGCTAGGAACATCTGTTATAGCTGCATTTTCGGCAAGTTTGATCAGGGGTAATGCCGCGTTTTACCATATTGATCCGATTGTAGTAAGCCCACGATTAATAGCTATGTGTATGATTATTGGCCCAATTATGGGAGTGTTCGGCTATTTCTTTCGCAGGGGAACATCATGGGCTTCGCAGCACCAAACGCGCTCAATACATATTCTGTGGCAGCTGCCTTTAGTGGGAACAGTAACAGCTGCTATAGCATTTTATCTGCCTCAGATTATGGGCAATGGTCGCGGCTTAGCGCAAACCGCCTATAATGCGAAGAACCATACAGTAATCATACTTTTGCTCGTATTGGCAGTTCTTAAAACAGTTATTACAATCGCAACCGTGAAATCAGGAGCATCAGGTGGTGTGCTTACCCCAGCAATCGCTGCAGGTGGTGCTATCGGAGCAGTTATTGCAATCTGTGCAACACCATTTCTGCCCGGTCTATCTATCAGTGTTGTAGCGCTCATCGCATCAGCAGCTTTCCTTGCCACCAGTCAAAAAGCGCCTCTTATGGCAAGCTGTTTAATGATAGAGCTATCGCACAGTTCCGTTCATGCTCTCGTTGCAGTTGGAACTGCTGTAGCGCTTTCGGTACTGGTCTCGCATACGCTCACAGCTTTTTTCAGTCAGCGAAATTTGCGCTGATTGCGCAACAGGCGAGCGCGGTCAAACAAACGCGGTAATCTCTTAGGTATCAAGAAATGTAAGGAGACACTATGGCACTATCCACGACTGAAATGCCAGTCATGAATGATGGCGAAGCAGCCATGGCGGGAGACCCAATTTTCTCTCGTCTGCTTAAAGATCGTATTATCTGGTTAGGTGAGGAAGTTAAAGATTCCAACGCCAATATTATCTGCGCACAAATGCTCATGCTTGCTGCAGAAGATCCAGATAAAGATATTTGGCTGTATATCAACTCTCCAGGCGGTTCTATTACTGCAGGTATGGCAATCTACGACACCATGCAGCTTATTAAGCCAGATGTGGCGACCGTAGCTGTGGGTATGGCTGCTTCCATGGGGCAGTTCTTGCTGTCTAGCGGAACCCCAGGAAAGCGCTATATTACGAAGCATGCGCGCGTACTTATGCATCAGCCATCTGGCGGTGTAGGCGGTACTGCAAGCGAAGTACGTATTAATGCCGAACTCATTATGGATATGAAGAAGACCTTAGCTGAGCTGACGGCACAGCAAACAGGTCATACCGTAGAAGAAATTTACCGTGATAATGAGTACGATCACTGGTTTACCGCACAACAGGCGTTGGACTACGGATTTATCGATAAAATCGTAGACACCCCAGAAAGCATGAACTAAGGAAGGAACAGCATGGCATCTCAAGAAGCACAATTTATTTCTCGCGCTCAGCGTCTTGCTGGACCTCAAGCCCGCTATGTTATGCCTCAATTTGAGGAGAAAACAGCGTACGGATTTAAGCGTTCTGATCCATACAGCAAGCTGTTTGAAGACCGTATTATTTTTATGGGTGTGCAGGTAGACGACGCTTCTGCAGATGATATTATGGCTCAGCTTTTGGTTTTGGAAAGCCAAGATCCAAACCGTGACGTCATGATGTACATTAATTCTCCAGGCGGATCCATGACTGCCATGACTGCGGTTTATGACACTATGCAATACATTAAGCCAGATGTGCAAACCGTATGCTTGGGTCAGGCAGCTTCTGCAGCAGCTATTTTGTTAGCAGCGGGAACACGTGGTAAGCGTTTGATGCTTCCTAACGCGCGTGTTTTGATTCATCAGCCAGCAATGGGTCAGGATTTTGGTAAGGCTACTGAAATTGAAATTCAGGCTCGTGAACTTGAACGTATGCGCACATGGTTAGAAGAAACTTTGGCTGCTCATACAGGTCAGAGTATTGAGCGCATTCATAAAGATATTGAAACTGATACTATTTTGACTGCGCCTCAAGCTTTGGAATACGGTATGGTGGACGCTGTTCTCGACAAGCGTCAGTAATAAAAGTATTCTGCGCGCCTGCGCAGCACAATAAAAACGCACCTCTTGTGTTAAACAGCAGTTTGATAAACTAGAGGTGCGTTTATGTATAAGGAGAGCTATGGGCGAAGTCATTAGCTATTACGAGGATGTGCCACGCTGCAGTTTTTGCAATAAAACTGAAGATCAAGTTCATAAGCTCGTTACCGGAAATAATGCTGCTATCTGCGACGAATGCATTGAACTTTGCGTCGAGATTATTTCTGAAGAACGCTTAAATCAAGCAGATCATGATTCGGTAAAACTTATATCTCCGAGCCGTATGACTGCCTTTTTGAATCGCTTTGTAGTGGGGCAAGATAACGCAAAACGTACTTTATCCGTAGCTGTTTATAACCACTATAAGCGTGTTAATCTGCAGCTAATCGATGAAGCTAATAAACTCGCTCATTCCATAATGGCTGAGGATTCTTCTCTATCTCAGGTGGAAATTTCTAAATCGAATGTGCTTCTTCTCGGACCCTCAGGCACGGGTAAAACGTATTTAGCTCAAAGTTTGGCACGCATGATGAATGTGCCTTTTACAATTGTTGACGCCACCACGCTCACAGAAGCGGGTTATGTTGGCGATGACGTAGAAACAGTTTTGCAATCTCTTCTTAACGCTGCTGACGGCTCTATAGAGCGTGCTGAGCGTGGCATTATTTACATTGATGAGATAGATAAGATTGCCCGAAAAACAGGTGAGAACACGTCCATAACGCGTGATGTGAGCGGTGAAGGAGTGCAACAGGCACTTTTGAAGCTCATTGAGGGGACGACCGCTACCGTGCCACTTAAAGGTACCCGCAAGCACGAAGAACAAGAAATGGTGCGCATAAATACAGAAGGAATTCTATTTATGTGCGGTGGAGCCTTTGTAGGATTAGATGATATTATTCGCAAACGCTTAGGAACACGCGCCTCTGGTTTTGGAGCCGATTGGAGCGTGAGCGAAATGAGCGCTGAAGATGTGCTTGAACACGTAACTCCTGAAGATTTAGCAGAGTTCGGATTACTGCCTGAATTTGTCGGCAGAATGCCGATTATTACCTCCTTACGTGCGTTACATGAAGATGATTTAGTGAAAATCTTAACTGAACCTCATAATGCATTGGTGAAGCAGTACCAGAAACTTTTTGCAGCAGAAGAAGTAGAACTGAGCTTCACTTCAGAGGCTCTCACGCAGGTAGCTGCTCTGGCATTAGAGCGCGGCACGGGAGCGCGTGGATTGCGTTCAATTATGGAAAAAATATTAGAAGAAGCGATGTATGTTATTCCTGATCGTAACGATATTCGCCGTGTAATCATTGACGAAGACGTGGTACTGGGAAAACAGTCCGCTGGATTGGAAATGAAAGACTAAAGGAGGAACAATGGAGTTCGAAACAGTTGTTCATGCTCGTCATTCTGTGCGTGATTTTCGCGATGAACAGGTGCCGCATGAGGTGCTTGAAGATATTGTGCGCATGGCGCAGAGAACGCCAACGTGGGCAAATTCTCAACCTGTGCGTGTGTATATAGTTTCAGGTGATGCTGCTGTGCGTTTACGTGCTGAACATGCACAGCGCGTTGAATCACATGAGGAATCACACAGTGATATAGCGGCGATGCCACGAAGCCAATGGCCACAATGGAACCAAGAAGTGATGGGACAATGGACTGTTGAGTTTAAGGAGCAATTTGCTCCTGGCCAAGTACATTTTAATCATGCTCAAAAAGTGTTGTATAACGCTCCGGCTTTCGCGTATCTTACCGTTCCATCAGGAATCTTCGATTGGGCACTTTTCGATGCTGGTGCTTTTGCAAATACGCTTATGCTCGCTGCCAAGAGTCGGGGAGTGGATTCGATTGCTGCATACTCTACAGTTATTTACCCTGAGGAGGTGCGGGGCATTGTGGGAATTCCAGACGATGAAATACTTGTGATAGGTATTGCACTAGGATATGCCAGCGATGATGCAATAAACACTTTTGTGCCTAGTCGTGTGAGCACTGAAAATATAGTGCGTTTTATTTCCTAAATATGGTTGGATTCTACGTGCAAATAGTGCAGCTGAAAACGGCAGAATTTCAACGCAACACGCCATGTACGTTGATGGATTTGCTAAATGACATGAATGTCGTTAATATATGTGTCTTGTGCACAGCACACAGCTGAATAGCTGACATTCCCCGTTAGCTCAGTTGGCAGAGCGTCTGACTGTTAATCAGAATGTCGCTGGTTCAAGTCCAGCACGGGGAGCTTCCAAGCCGAGATTCGTCTCGGCTTTTTTGCTTTTCGACGCCTTGTGTTGCGTTTGATGTGGAGCGGAGATCAAGCTGTTGCGAGGGCTTTGAGCGGGTTTTTCGAGATTGCATGTGCGTGACTAGCAGCTTGTTCCACACAATTAGACTTCAAACCGCGTTACACCCAACGATTTCTTACTCGAACGCATTCTGCTTAACCGATTCATACACCTGTTATGCCAGTTTTATGCACAAAATGGCTTCACACGTGGCATATCGGTTGCGCGTATCGACTTCACGCATAAAGTAAAAGCACCTTCATACCGCAGCGATGCCTTGACGCATACCAGCCAGAGGAATCAACTAGAACCTACTGAGCAACATCCGTCCCCAAACCCCGCTAAGCCACAAGAATCCCTACAGTTTGAAACACGTGTAAACGATACGACATCGCAGAGCCATAGCTGTAAGTCAGTCGCAATAGAACCTTTCTTGGCGTGTTATTCACATTGGTTCACATATTCATAGCAATACCAATAAAACAGACTTTTTCTGTCACAGTAGACATATGAGGAATATTTATTTACTGTACATTAGACGCATGCTAAGCACACTACTATGCCTTGCAATATGCACCACTTTCAGTATTAGTGCTCATGCAGATGCATACACACGAGAACAAGCGGTCTCACGGAATACACGTAGCGTACATACGCAGACTCAGTGTGTGAAGCTGATGGATTGGCCTGTTCGCCATCCTGAAGTGCTTCAAGATTTCGACGCTCCAGACAAACCCTGGCTAGCTGGACATAGAGGAGTTGATTTAGCAAGCCATGAAGGAGATGAACTCATAGCTCCTGCTGCCGGGTATATATCATTCGCTGGTAAAGTTGCAGGAAAAGATGTGGTGGTTATTACTCATCCACAAGGTTTTCGCAGCACCTTCGAACCTGCGCAAGCAGTAGCACGTCAAGGTCAAGCGCTCAAGAGAGGCGAAGTCTTTGCCCTGCGATCGTCTGGAGAAAGTAATCACTGTGAAGACACCTGCATACATTGGGGCGTAAAAATATCAAAACAGCGCTATCTCAATCCTCAACGAATGATTGAGGCAAGCCCGATTATAATCCTGCATCCGCGGGAGTGATATAGCTTGTATCTATCAAAGTTTTCTTGAGATTATCTGCAGATACAGCAAATAATGCGGTCGTTAGGGTAGTAGATCTCACATTTGGTATGCTGCGTTCTAGCCGTGCGCCAGTTCTTCCCTGAGCAATCTGAGCGCATAAAAGAGCTACCGATTCGCTTATATCAGCGCGATCTTCCATACTCGATGTCCAGAGTTTTCCGGTAATAATATGAGGAATGTCATTAATGTATACGCCGAAACTCGTAATAATTGGCCATGTTAAAGACGTCTTTTTCGTTGCGGAAGACTTATCGCTGCCTGTAGTATCAGTCTCCTCATCTTCAGGAGACGTTGGCATAGGAACACGTTGCTTATTGACATCAGCATCACCAGCTAAAGTTTTTACAATACTTTCCAAGGTAATATCTGGGTTAATCGTTGCACTCGATCCCGTATATCCCATATTTTTGAGAGCACGAATAACATGGTGAGCAGCGTAGTCATTAAACGCAATAATGCCGTCAATATGGGCATTGGTATTCTGAGAAGACGAAAGACGTGCCTGAAGAGCGTCGGAAATACTAGATTCCGAATCGTCAGACACAGCAACGTTCCTCCAATCTTGAGCGGTTGTATGAGCATCCAAAAGACCAGAAGGGCTATAAGCAACACCTGTTACAAAGTATGGCTTAAGAATTTTCCAACTTGCTGCAAACGCCTGTTCGTTGAACTCCTTTCCTACATTCATAGGCAGAAGCATTTCAATAGCTTGAGGATTCTGTGCTGTTGCCTTATTCAGTTGCAACTTCTTGACTAAATTTTCTGTTTGAATGCGCGCAACAGATTGAGCAGTGGAAAAAGATACATAATAGTTCTCCGCAAAATTAGGTATTTTTTGGCCCATAAGCACAACAGTAATTCCTGCTTTCTGTGCTTTGCGTAGCTGCTCGACTAATGTATCGGGTATATCTGTATTATCATCGTCCGAATTATCAGCAATAGTTGCAGTACTTGTTACTAAATCTCCATAGCGATGACGGATAGCTGCTGATCGAGGAGAATCTTCATCTAATGCTGGGGAAAAAAGCAGAATATGACTGTTTTTTTCGGTAGAAGTAGAAACATTACTGACTATTTTTTTAAGTTTTTTGACTTGCTCAGACAGATTAGAAGACATTGAACGAGAAATATTATTTTTAGAAAAACCTTGAGATTGCATCTGATCAACGATGCTATGCGTGACGTTAGCCCATGTGTTTAATGGAGCATTTGGATCGATATCATTACTGCTTTCGGGCGTGAGAATATCGACATGTGACTGAGTAAGAGAAGTAGGATGCGTTACTGAAGGCGTTGTTTTCTTCTGGCAAGCACTGCATAATACAATCATGACAATAACTATGAGTGCACTGAAAACCATCCATACACGCCGCCTGTAGACTTTCCACGCCATCATATATGTTTCTCCTTAGAGCGAGTCATCTGCCATACAGTTTAGCGCAACATGTCTAATGACCTTTGACAAGCTTACGAGAGCTGAACATTACGAAATGATAACGTCACGCGCGCAGTCTAGTCTATAAAGCATGACACAGGAAATTGAAATCGGTATGGGTAAATCCGGACGCATGTGCTATGCGCTCGATGACGTAGCAATAGTTCCAAGCCGTCGCACACGAGATCCACAAGATGTGAATACCTCATGGCAAGTCGATGCTTATGAATTTGACATCCCTATTGTGGGTGCTCCTATGGATTCTTCTATGAGTCCAGACACCATTATTACCTTAGGAAAACTTGGTGGACTGGGTGTTTTGGATTTGGAAGGTGTATGGACACGTTACGAGAATCCACTGCCACAGCTGGAAAAAATTACACATGCTAGCGATGAAGAAGCAACACGCGTACTTCAGCAAGTATATTCCGAACCAATTAAGCCAGAACTGATTACCGCTCGCATTCAGCAAATTCGCGATGCAGGTGTAACAGTTGCAGCAGCCTTAACACCTCAGCGTACCCAGGAATTCTATTCAACTGTTGTTGCTGCTGGAGTAGATTTATTCGTTATTCGTGGTACCGCGGTTTCTGCTGAACATATTTCCCAAACACACGAACCATTGAATCTGAAGAAATTCATTTATGAGCTCGATGTTCCAGTTATCGTTGGTGGTGCTGGCACATACCGTGCTGCTATGCATCTTATGCGCACAGGTGCTGCGGGTGTGTTAGTTGGTTCAGGTGGCTCAGCTGTTTCCTCGTCTAGAACTATTTTAGGTATGCATGTTCCTATGGCCACCGCTATTGCCGATATTGCTGCTGCACGTAAGGATTATATGGAAGAATCTGATGGTCGTTATGTGCAAGTGATTGCAGATGGCGGCTTGGGAACATCCGGCAACTTCGTTAAAGCCTTCGCTATGGGTGCTGATGCGGTGATGATGGGTAGCGCTCTTGCACGAGCAACCGAAGCTCCTGGACACGGAATGCACTGGGGGCGTGAAGCAACGCATAAGAATTTGCCTCGTGGTCGTCGCGTATCTTTGGATACTGTAGGGACTATGGAAGAGATTCTGATGGGACCAAGCACACGCGCAGATGGTTCTATGAACTATATTGGTGCTCTCAAGCGTGCAATGTCCTCAACAGGATACACTCAATTGCGCCCATTCCAGAATTGCCCAGTGGTAGCTACGCCATACGATCACCGTTAAGAAGTCTGTGAAATCCTAGGCATTGTAGAACGATGTGCACAGTGATCACAAAAACGGTCACTATGTGATTCATAAACGTGAATACGATAAAAGCCTGCAGTACAATAAAAGTGCTGCAGGCTTTTGACGTGCAGTGAACGCCCCCAATCGTTCAATTATTCGAGGGTGATAGTGGAAGAGCACTATCTATGGATGATAAGGCTGGTTCATTAGCATTCGATACGTATTACCGTATCGGACAGAACAGAAAAGAAGTTATAAAATTTCATATCTCGCAATGCGTCGATGGAGACATAGATAAGAGGACATGTGTAAAGCTTGCCTATAACTCCTGCAATATCGCATGCTTAGCTATTGATATTGTACGCGGACGTCTTGGGTCAAATATGTTGCGAAATTTAGCGCAACCTCGCGTGATTAATCAAATTGAAAATTTGGCGCGCCTCTTGAAAGAAGAGCCGTCTGCGCGACAAGTTCCATGGGCTGATGCTTCGCGTAAACATATGCCCGTTATTTTACGGACTATGAACGGCTTTGCAGTGTCTCCTGTATATTTCGAATCTAATATTGGTTTGACATTAGGTGGACAGCCATGCTGGGCTAATGTTGTGATGCGTGCTTGCGGACACAAATGGTCATGCACACACTGTGATTTCTGGTAAGCGCTTTATCTGATCTATGCTTATGTTTGGCTAGCCTGCAGTTTCTAGCCAAACATAAGCATATGCAAAGCTCAAAACGCAATCCAATCAAAAACTAATCAAAAACTATTGTGTAACGCCAAGATAACAGCGCCCAACATCGTTGTGTGTTAAGGCGTGCCTCTATACTGGGGAAGTATGTTACGCGAATATACCACAGAACCAGTGTATACAACCACTGATGATGATACTATTTTCAAACTTCTCACCGATCGAGCTGCCAGTGAACCAGATAGCGTCGTTGCTCAGGCTTTGCGCGGTCCACGTCGTCAATGGGTAGATATTACTGCAAGCCAGATGCTAGACGATGTACGCAAAGTTGCTAAAGGCTTGCTTGCAATGGGCATTAGCAAGGGAGATTCCGTTCTGATTTACTCTCCAACATGTTATGAGTGGGGAGTAGTAGATTTTGCATGTGCATCTATCGGCGCTATTTCTGTGCCTGTGTACGATACGGATTCACCAAAGCAGGTTGCTCAAATCGTTTCGGAAACCTCTCCACAAGTTGCGTTTGCTGGTGGAGATGAACGTTCGTTAACGCTTGAAGCGATGCGTCAGTCACCTGATAATTCTGTGCGTTATAGTTTCAATATGCAGTCCAACGGTTTACAAGCTGTGACGGACTGGGGTAAAAAGGTGAGCGATGAGACCTTAGATGAGGCTATTGCACACATTCATGCAGATGACCCGCTCACCATTATCTTTACTTCTGGATCTACAGGTAAGCCAAAGGGCGCTCTTATTTCACACCGTAATTTTGTGCACACTGTTAAAAGTGGTTGGGTTGTATTGCCAACAATGCTTATGGCAGACCCAACACGACTGCTCTTATTCCTGCCTTTGGCTCATGCCTTTGCTCGCTATATTCAGTACACTGCGATTGGTGCTCACGGTGTTGTTGGCTACTTATCGGATACAAAGCATTTGCTGGCAGATTTGCGCGGCTTCCGTCCAACATATATGTTGGCTGTTCCTCGCGTATACGAAAAGGTATATAACGCAGCATCTCAGAAGGCCGGAAATGGCTTGAAAGGTCATGTGTTCTTAGCTGCATATAAGCATTTTGTGCAGTGGAGTAAAGATGAGCAAGAAGGCAAAGCTCATACGTGGCGCCAAAAGTTGCATCATAAGTTCTTTATGAGTGTGGTAGGTTCTTCTATCCACTCGGCAATGGGCAATGGAATGCGCTTTATGGCTTGTGGTGGAGCTCCAATGAATGTTGATTTAGCTCACTTCTTCAACGGCATTGACGATCTAACCTTTATTCAAGGCTATGGTTTAACAGAAACCTCTGCTCCATGCATGGTGAACTTTGAGGCAAAGAATCACGTCGGCTCCGTTGGCCGAGTAGGTCCTGGTTTCTCTGCTCGTTTAACAGATGAAGATGAACTGGAAATTAAGGGGCCAAGTGTTTTCTTGGGATATATTAACGCTCCTGAACAAACTGCTGACGTAATGAATGGTGAGTGGTTGCGCACAGGTGATTTAGCCAGCATCGATGATGACGGCTATGTGTATATTACCGGTCGCAAGAAAGATTTGATTATTACTGCTGGTGGTAAGAATGTATCTCCTGCACCGTTAGAAGATATTATTGCCACCTGCCCAATTGTGTCTCATGTTGTGGTAGTAGGAGATAATAAACCGTTTATTGCAGCCTTAATTGCTTTGGAACCAGACATGTTGCGTCAGTGGCTAGAAGGTCATGGATTAGATGCAAATATGACTCCTTTGGAAGCTGCAAAGAACGAGGCAGTGCGCGCATTTATTCAAGAATATATTGACCATGCAAATGCTAATGTGTCTCGAGCTGAATCCGTACGTAAATTCGTAGTATTGCCATCAGAATTCAGCCAAGAAGCTGGAACATTGACTCCAAGCTTGAAAATCGTCCGTCCACGTGTTATTAAACAATATGGTCAGGTTATTGACGAAATTCTGTATGCTCCAAAGCCATCAGCTATGACAGATGCAGCAACAGCTAAAATCATGGCAGCAGCAGAACAGTTCAACAAGCAGGTACAGCCAACAGTTAAAGCTGCACGCGACATGATTGAACCGATGTATAACAAGGCTATGGAAAATGTTAAAGATAACGTAGCTGAGTTCTCTGAACAGCTTAGCGAACGTTTGCGCTCAACGGCTACACACGATGACGCAGAAACTGAGAACGAGGAGAAATAATTTATGGCCATTCGCGATATTCGCGTTGTTCCTGATCCAGTATTGCGCACGCCATGCGATGAAATTACCAATATTACGCCAGCAGTACGCAACCTCGTGCAGGATTTGCTCGATACCGTCGATGATCCAGGACGTGCAGGCTTATCGGCTAACCAAATTGGAGTGAGTTTGCGTGCCTTCTCATACAATATTGAAGGTAAAGTGGGCTACATCTTAAACCCTGTGCTGGTAGAAAAATCTGGCGAGCAATACGGTGATGAAGGTTGCCTGTCTGTGCCTGGACTATGGTATAAAACCCGCAGAAGCGATTATGCCAAGGTAGAAGGCATTAATCTCGAAGGAGAAAAAATCGTTCTAGAAGGCTCAGGGCTTATGGGGCGTATGCTTCAACATGAATGCGATCATCTTGACGGTCACGTGTATCTAGATCGTTTAGAAAAAGAAGAAAGGCGAGAGGCTTTGCGCTACATGCGTGCTCATCACGCTTAATAGGCGAGAGGTAGCGCTGTCTGAAGCGATAACTTTTCAGGCGTGTCGCGCGAACTTAGTATGCAGGTTCTAGTACTATAAAGCTTGCATATCGCCATTTTAGGGGTATATTCGCACAAATACTCGTAAAAAACTTTTATTGTCTATAGATATGTGAAAACGCGCTATGTGTGCGACGATTCGTGTCGGTCGGCTGTTTATACAGCTGTATGCGAATCTGCATAGCCAGGCAAGAACCGACAGAAAGGTATATCATGGCAGAAATTACCATGAGCCAGATGCTCAAGGCTGGCGTTCATTTTGGTCATCAGACTCGTCGTTGGAACCCTAAGATGAAGCAGTTCATCTTGGCTGAGCGCAACGGCATTCACATCATCAACTTGTTCAAGTCTCTCGATTTGATCGATCAGGCTTATGACTTCATCAAGCAGACCGTAGCACACAACGGCACCGTTCTGTTCGTAGGTACCAAGAAGCAGGCTGCACAGGCAGTATCTGCTGAGGCTGCTCGCGTGAACATGCCATACGTGTCTGAGCGTTGGTTGGGCGGTATGCTCACCAACTTCCAGACCGTGTCTAAGCGTGTTGTACGTATGAAGGAACTCGAAGAGATGGACTTCGATGACGTACGTTCCAGCGGTTTGACCAAGAAGGAACTCCTTCTTCTTGAGCGCGAAAAGGACAAGCTCGTTAAGCAGCTTGGCGGTATCCGTAACATGGATCGCACTCCTTCCGCAATGTTCGTTGTAGACATCAACAAGGAAGCTCTTGCAGTTGAAGAAGCTCACAAGCTCGGCATTCCTGTAGTAGCTCTTGTAGATACCAACACCGATCCAGACTCTGTGGATTACCCAATCCCAGCAAACGATGACGCAATCCGCGCTATCGAACTTCTCACAGCTTTGATGGCAGATGCAGTAGCAGAAGGTCTTATTGCTCGTGGTGGCAAGGGTGCTAATGCAGCAGCTGCACAGCAGCCACTTGCTGAGTGGGAAACTGAACTCTTGAAGTCTGACGCAGCTAACGAAGCTGCCCCAGCTCAGGCTGCACCAGAAGCTGAAGCAGCTCAGGCTGAGTAATAAACAAACTTTTCAGGTTTTGAGGAGATAAAAATGGCACAGATTACTGCTGCTCTTATTAAGGAAGTGCGTGACGCTACAGGCGCAGGCATGATGGACGTTAAGAAGGCTTTGACTGAAGCTGAAGGCGACATTGCACGCGCAAAGGAAATCATCCGTGCAAGCGGTATTAAGGCTGCTGGTGCACGTGAAGGTCGTAAGGCTCAGGAAGGTCTTATTGCTTCTTCCGTAGCTAACACAGCGGAAGGTCAGACTGGTTACGCAGTTGAGCTTAACTCTGAGACTGACTTCGTAGCAAAGACTGATGCTTTCGTAGAGCTCGGTGATACCGTTGTAGCAGCTGCTCAGGCAGCAGATGCTCGCAATGAAGAAGCAGTTTTGGCAGCATCCACCGATGCTGGCACTGTGAAGGACACCATTGACGAAGCAGGTGCACTCTTCCACGAGCACGTAAAGCTCGGCCAGGTTGCATCCGTGAGCGGTCCACACGTGGAAGTTTATGCTCACCGCAAGTCTGTGGAACTTCCACCATCCATCGTTGCTATGGTGGCAACCGATGAAGCTGGTGCAGAAGTTGCTCACGAAGTAGCTTTGCAGATTTCTGCAATGGCTCCACAGTGGCTCACTCGCGAAGATGTTCCAGCAGATGTTGTGGAATCCGAGAAGCGCGTAGCTACCGAGAAGTCCTTGGCAGAAGGCAAGCCAGAAGCAATCGTTCCAAAGATTGTAGAAGGCCGTATGAACGCTTTCTATAAGGAAGTTGTTCTGCTCGAGCAGGCTTACGTAAAGGACCCATCCAAGACTATTGGCGACCTGTTCAAGCAGGTTGGCGGTTCCGCTGTAGCATTCGCTCGTGTGGAAGTTGGCAAGGGCGAAGACGCTGAGTAAGCGTTAAAACTTTACTCAACACTCAACATGAAGCACTTTGAGGGCAGACACTTTCGGGTGTCTGCCCTCTTTTTTGTTTTTATGCTGAGTCTCGGGGTTTAAGTTGTTGATACCCGCACGTGTTGATCATAAAATGCCTAACGTGGCAGGTCATATGTAAGCTCGCAACGAATTGATCGAGTGTATTTTATCCGAGTGCTGTATCGTACATAGCTATCAATAGCTTTACTCGTTACAGCTATCAGAGCCTCTAAACCAGTGCTGGTAAAAGCTTTACCATGTACAGCTAACGCTTGCTGTGTAAGTTGCAACAGAAAACGCGCTCATCTTCGCCTCCATAACACGCGCGGAAAACAGTTAGTGTAACCAGCTGTGTCAGTACCGCCATATCAAGACACACGTCGGTAAGACCTACCAATCACACGAGCCCTGACCCCCCTCTATACACGAGCGCTTTCGTAGCTTTTTCTCTATAGTGCACGCAGCACCCTTGTAGGGGCGAAAAGGTAGACTTAAAACAATTTTGTATGCTGACGAAAGGAACGTCATAGTGAGTGCACAGCGTCGCGTTTTACTGAAGCTTTCCGGTGAAGCTTTTGGCGGAGGTTCTGTGGGAATTGACACACAGATTATTAGCCGTATTGCTCAGGAAATCCACACTGCAGTAAATAAAGGTGTGCAAGTAGGAATTGTTGTTGGCGGCGGTAATTTCTTCCGTGGTGCGGAACTCAGTCAAGCAGGTTTGGAACGTAGCCGTGCTGACTACATGGGTATGCTTGGAACAGTTATGAACTGCTTGGCTTTGCAAGACTTCCTCGAGCAGGAGGGACAGCCAACACGGGTGCAAACTGCTATTACTATGGGGCAGGTAGCAGAGCCTTACATTCCGCTTAAAGCTATTCGTCATATGGAAAAGGGACGTGTGGTTATTTTCGGTTCAGGTGCGGGTATGCCATACTTCTCCACAGATACTGTTTCTATTCAGCGCGCTCTTGAAATTGGTTGCGAAGAAGTTCTTATGGGAAAGAATGGGGTAGATGGTGTGTATACTGCTGATCCTCGTAAAGACCCATCAGCAACTTTGCTTCGTCATGTGAGTTTTAACCGAGCTTTAGTTGATAACTTAGCTGTTATGGATGCTTCTGCATTATCTATGGCTCGCGATAACAATATGCATATTCGCGTATTTGGTTTGGAAACACCAGGAAACGTCACTGCTGCATTAACTGGTGAAAATATCGGTACGATAGTATCGAACGAAGAATAAAGAATACAGGTATTCTGAGAAATCAAGAATTCTATATACTCAAAGAAAGAGGATAAGATGGCAACAATCGTTGATCAAGCTCGTGAACAGATGAAAAAAACCGTTGAATCTACTCAAGAGAATTTTGCTGGTATTCGTACTGGTCGTGCAAACCCAGCATTTTTGAATCCAATTATGGTTGATTATTATGGTGCTCCAACACCGTTGAAAGCTCTAGCTACCATCGGTGTTCCTGACGCACGCACCTTGGCTGTAACTCCATTCGACGCTTCCCAAGCTAATGTTGTGGAGAAGGCTATTCGCGATTCTGATTTGGGAGTTAACCCTCGTCGTGACGGCAATGTTATTCACGTAACCATGCCAGAGCTGACTGAAGAGCGTCGCAAGGAATACGTAAAGATTGCTCGTACGAAGGCAGAAGACGGCAAGATTGCTGTGCGCAATATTCGTCGTAAGACAAAAGAAAATATTGATGCTGCTATTAAAGATGGCGATTTCGGAGAAGACGAAGGTAAGCGTTTGCTTAAGGATTTGGAAGACGCTACAAAGAAGATTACTGATGAAATCGATACCATGTTAGCAAGCAAGGAAAAAGAAATTCTGTCCGTCTAAGAAATTCTATCTGTCGGATGCATTCTATCTGGCGGACGCATGCTTGGCTTATATAAGTTCATGCTTAAATGGCAATTCGTACTTGGAAGACTAGAAAAGACTAAAAGATGACGAGCATCGTCTGTTTCAGGTACGAATTGCTGGATTTTTTGGGTTAAATTACGATGAATAGTATTGCTCAGGACTACCCAGATGAAACGAATGACGCGGACTTGTGCTACGAAGCGATATTGAGCTTGAATGAGTAAGTTGATGCTGAATCTAACTTGTGTGGTAAGGCTCTCGTCTCAGATGCGTAGGGGTAAGTTGCGATTAAACGAGTATGAGTCTATACAGTAGCTCTCATGTGTGAGCTTGTTCTGGCGCTCGGCACGAATATGGGCATCATGCCAAAGCTCGTACCAAGATAGAATTTCAGTAGGTTAAGCGAGAATATTACTGTTGCGATATATTGCAGAAGTATCAGTAGGATTTCATACGTTAGGACTTATACGTTTATCCTAAAAATGCGGAGGTCTCAGTGCACTTGCCTTAGTTATGCTGGAATCAAGCAGATGAACTGAGGCAAGCAGTATTGACGAGGAGAACACGATGACACATACTTCACCAACGAATCAACCACAAGAAAACGCGCTTGATGCTATAAATAAACGTACGGGGCGTAATATGGTGCAGGCTGTGGCAACAGGTGCTCTGCTCGTTGCCATGGTTGTGGGAAGTTTGGTTTTTGAAAAACAGATTTTCTTAGCTCTGGTTATTGTTTTTGTTGCTATTGCTCTGTGGGAGTTGCGTGTTGACTTTGCAGTCATTGGCATACGCATTCCTATTGTGGCATTGTGGATTATGAGCACAGCCACTATGCTTGCCACATTCTATCTTCCCGGGGTTTCTCATACCGTTGTGGCTGCAATCGGTTGTTTACTTACAGCTGCTGTTGTGGCTCTTATCTCAACGATTGTGCGTAGCAATCATCAGGGAGTAGACAAAGCGGTGGCTAAAAAACGAGTGCACCCTCATTCGCAAGTATCTGCGCGTGAACCGAAAACTATGACGCATGTAGGAGCGTCTTTGCTTGCCGTTTTCTATGTTACGGTTCTTGCCAGCTTTATTGTTTTGCCGCTGACAAGAGACCATCCTGTAGCTTTTGAATTTATGATTATTTTCTTGCCTTCACTGGGCGATATTGGTGGTCTTATTTTCGGCGCAGCTTTTGGCACGCATAAGTTATCTCCTCGAATTTCGCCTAAGAAGAGCGTAGAAGGCTTGCTTGGTTCTATTCTGTTTGCCGTCGTTGGATCCTTAGCTATAGGTTTCTTTACCTATTCCAGATCTGATTTTGTGATGCATCTTCCTGCATTGGTTATTTTGGGTGTGTGCGTCGCAATTGTAGGTCTTTTTGGTGATTTATGTGCTTCCATGCTCAAGCGAGATATGGGACTGAAAGATATGGGACATATCTTGGCTGGACACGGTGGCGTTTTAGATCGTGCAGACTCGATTTTGATGTGCGCACCAGTTATTTGTATGCTAGTAATGGCTTTTGGCTTGTAGGACGTGTGAAGGATAGTATGGCAATTCAGCGCGAACACGATTTAGGAAGTGGCATTACTGAGGGCGGCACTCAGGGTGCTTTTCGTGATGTTTTAGCAAAAAATCATTCCCGACGTGGTAAGGCTCCCTTACATTTAGTGGATATGACTGATGAACAGCGCAAAGAGGTAGCGGCTCAATTAGGCATGCCCGCTTTTCGCGTGAAACAGTTGGCCCAGCATTATTTTGCGCATGGAGATACAGACGTTCATAATTATTCTGATTTCCCTGCTCGCTTTGCTGACGTTGCGAAAGAAGCATTTTTCCCTACACTGATTGAACCGGTGGCTGAACAAGAAGCCGATAATGGCGAGACGATTAAAACTTTGTGGCGTCTTTTCGACGATTCGCGCATTGAATCGGTGTTGATGAAGTATCCGACGCGCACTACGCTGTGTATTTCCAGCCAAGTGGGGTGTGGTATGGATTGTCCATTTTGCGCGACGGGGCGATTGGGGCTGACGCGCAATATGTCCGCTGGAGAAATCGTGGAGCAAGTGCGCATTGCTGCATACCAATGTGCGCACGGCCGGTTGCCAGGCGGTTCAACACGTTTAAGCAATATTGTTTTTATGGGCATGGGCGAAGCTTTAGGTAACTATAAGGCAATGATGACGGCTATTCGTCAAATTAGTGCTTTACCTCCTGAAGGTTTAGGTATTTCTGCACGTAATATAACGCTGTCTACCGTGGGTGTTGTTCCGGGTATACGTAAGCTTATTAATGAGCATATTCCTGTACGCTTAGCTGTTTCTTTACACGCGCCAAGCGATGAATTACGCAACGAACTCGTACCTATGAATAAGCGTTTTAATACTACCCAGGTTTTGGATGCAGCGCATGATTACTATCTGAGCTCAAAACGTCGCGTCAGTATTGAGTATGCGTTAATGCGCGGTATTAACGATCAAGCTGAACATGCCAAGCTATTAGCTAAGCGTTTGAATCATTATGGTGACGATTGGGTGCATGTTAATCCTATCCCTCTTAATCCTATTGAAGGATCCAAGTGGACGGCTTCTAAGCCAGAAGATGAGCAACGCTTCATAGAAATTCTTCGCAGCGCGGGTATTTCTGCTACTTTACGCGATACTCGAGGAAGCGATATTGATGGAGCCTGCGGTCAGTTAGCAGCTAAAGAATTAGCGAATAATTTAGTAAGCCGTTCTTAAACGTGCTTGAATAGCTCAAGGAGAAGTATGTCTATTGCAGTGCGCGTTATTCCGTGCTTAGACGTGGATGCAGGTCGCGTGGTTAAGGGCGTGAATTTTCAGAACCTGCGCGATGCCGGAGACCCTGTTGAATTAGCACGTGAATATTATCGACAGGGTGCTGATGAACTGACCTTTCTCGACGTTACTGCGTCAAGTAAAGGACGCGAAACAACGTACGATATGGTACGCCGTACAGCTGAAGAACTGTTTATACCGTTGACTGTTGGCGGTGGTGTGCGCACAGTAGAAGATGTAGATAAGCTTTTGCGTTGCGGAGCCGATAAAGTAGGAGTGAATACTGCTGCTATTAATGATCCTGATTTAATTAGTCAGGTAGCAGATCGTTTTGGCGCTCAGGTTTTAGTTCTGTCTATTGATGCTCGTCGTGAAAATAACCCTGACGGCTCTAGGCACACACAATCTGGGTATGAAGTAACCACAATGGGAGGAAAACATCGAACAGGTATTGATGCCGTAGAGTGGGCACAAAAAGCGGCTGAATTAGGAGCCGGCGAAATTCTGCTCAATTCTATGGACGCAGATGGCACTCAAGATGGCTTCGATATTGAAATGATTCGCGATGTTCGGTCTGTGGTGTCGGTACCGATCATTGCCAGCGGTGGCGCAGGACGAGTAGAAGATTTCCCTCCAGCTATTGAAGCAGGAGCAGATGCTGTGCTCGCGGCATCTGTTTTCCACTTCGGACAGTTAACTATTGCACAAGTAAAAGAGGAATTGCGCAATAACGGACATGAGGTACGGTTATGACGTTAAGTGTAGAAGAAATCGCACAGCGCCTCAAACACGATGACAAAGGCTTAGTTGCTGCAGTCATTCAGCAGTATGATTCTGGTCGTGTGCTGATGGTGGGGTATATGAATGACGAGGCATTACATCGTACCTTGACGCAAGGCAGAGTTACGTTCTGGTCTCGCTCACGGCAGGAATACTGGCGTAAGGGCGATACCTCTGGTCATGCGCAGTACGTGAAAAAGGTCGAGATTGACTGTGACGGTGATGCTCTTCTCATTCAAGTAGACCAAGTAGGAGCTGCTTGTCACACAGGAGAATACTCGTGTTTCGACACTGGTGGCCAGTTAGAAGCTTATGTAGGTACAGCTGAGTAGTCTCGACATTAGAAGAACACAGTATTGTGAGGACACTTTCATGAACTTAGCATTCATTCCTTCACCATCAATATCCAGTTTTAATATTGGTCCGGTGACCATTCGCTTCTATGCTTTGGCTATTCTCATTGGTCTATGCGTAGCAGTGTGGCTGACCACTGTGCGTTGGAAAAAGTTGGGAGGATCTTTCGACCAGATTATTGACGTTACCCTCATAACTGTTCCATCGGGAATTATTGGCGCACGTTTATATCATGTTTTTACCACCCCTGAACTGTATTTTGGTAAAAATGGCAATCTAGGCGATATTCTGCGCATTTGGAATGGCGGTCTAGGCATTTGGGGAGCAGTTGTGCTCGGATCTCTTGCTGTATGGGCATGGTGCCGTTACAAGAAATACTCTATGGCATTATTAATGGATGCAGTCGCCCCAGGTCTGCTGATTGCCCAGGGTATAGGACGTTTAGGAAACTGGTTCAATCAAGAACTATACGGTGCACCAACCACGCTACCATGGGGGTTGAAGCTCAATTCCCACGCATCGGCTATAGGTTCAACTCAAGCTTGCTATGATGGCACGTCTTGCCCGAGCCTGTACGACAATCTTTACCATCCAACCTTCTTGTATGAGATGTTATGGAATTTCTTAGGTGCCGGCTTGCTCTTATGGCTTGGATCTAAGATTACTGCACGCTTTAAAGCTGGCACTCAGTTTGCTCTGTACGTTATGTGGTACACAGCAGGACGCACGTGGATTGAAATGCTTCGCATTGATCGCTCCCATGAATTCCTCGGATTACGATTGAACGTATGGGTTGCTTTATTGACTTTCATTATTGGCGTTATCGCATTTGTTGTGATTCAAAAGCGTAATCCTCAAACGAGCAATCTTCAGACTCGCTTAGCTCACGTTACTGAGTTAGAAAATAAAGTAGCTTCTGGAGATTTAACGAGCCGCCAGTTGCGCGCTCAGCTTGACGAGGAATCTCTGGAAGAAAAGCGTGAACTCAAGCAAAAGCAAGCTGAAGATCTCGATCAGAAAAAGATTCATGCTGAAGTTGAGAAATCTTTGTATGAACAAGCTAAGGCTTTGGTTGCTAGCAATCATGAAAATGCAAAACATAGCAGCGAATCCCAAGAATCCGAAGAATCTTCAGAATCTGAGAAAACGAAAAACTAAAAGACATCTCCGTCTGTCTTTCACCATAAAATGAGGAACTATGACTATTCAAATTGCACCAAGTATTTTATCTGCTGATTTCGTCAACCTCGAGAGCGAACTTAATGCAATCGCTACCGCTGATTTAGTTCACGTTGATGTTATGGATCACCATTTTGTTCCTAACTTGACTTTGGGTGAGCCAATCGTTAAGCGTATTTGTGAAGTAAGCCCTATTCCTGTAGATGCTCATTTGATGATTGAAGATCCTGATCGTTGGGCACCAGAATTTGCTAAGGCTGGCGCAGATTCTGTAACCTTCCATATGGGTGCCGCTCATGCTCCTGTACGTTTGGCTCGACAGCTTCATGATATGGGAGCTAAGGCATGCTTCGCAGTTCGTCCAGCAGAACCGGTAGAGCCAATTTTCGATATTCTCGAAGAATTCGACATGATTTTGATTATGACGGTGGAACCTGGTTTCGGCGGTCAGAAATTCTTAGACAATCAGATGAATAAGGTTCGCCGTTTACGAGACGAAATTACACGCCGCGGTTTAAGCACCAAGATTCAGGTAGATGGTGGTGTAAGCCCATCTACAGCAGCTATCGTAGCAGAAGCAGGTGCAGACGTACTGGTTGCAGGTTCGGCAGTCTACGGTGCAGATAATCCGGCTGAAGCTATTGCAGCGATCCGTCAAAAAGCAGAGGAAGCATTCCGCGCATGAAAACATTTGAAGAACTCTTTACTGAATTAAGCGCAAAAGCGGCTGAAGGCACTGAAGGCTCTTTAACCGTGGACGAGCTGAATAAAGGCACTCATTTTATTGGCAAGAAAATCTTGGAAGAAGCAGGCGAGACCTGGACAGCAGCCGAATATGAAGGTGCTGCACGCACTGCTGAAGAAATGAGTCAGCTCATTTATCACGTGCAAGTCATGATGATTAAAAAAGGTATCTCTTTAGAGGACCTCTACAAGTACCTCTAAATTGTGAACAAAAGATAGGGAAGACGCATGTTAAAAATTGCTGTACCGAATAAGGGTATGCTGTCTGAACCAGCGTGGGATTTGCTTAAAGAAGCAGGCTACCGTCTGCGTACCAATGCACGCCAACTGGTAGTAGAAGACCCTAATAACGGTATTCAACTTTTTTACTTGCGTCCTCTCGACATCGCAGTTTATGTTGGAAGCGGCATTATTGATTTAGGTATTACTGGTCGCGATATGCTGCTGAATTCCGAAACAGATGCGATTGAGCAGATGCCTTTGGGCTTTGGAGACTCAACTTTCCGTTTTGCAGCTCCAAATGAGAGCAATATTATGACTGTCGAGGATTTGGATGGTAAACGCATTGCCACCTCCTTCGACAAAGTTGTTGCCGATTATATGGAAAACCTCGGCTTGAAGGCACGTATTGTCCATCTTGATGGGGCAGTAGAATCCTCAGTTCAGCTTGGTGTGGCAGATGCAATTGCCGATGTTGTGTCTACGGGAACTACTTTACGCAATGCAGGTTTGCGTATTTTTGGTGATCCAATAGTGACGTCGGAAGCCATTGTGGTGCGCTCTCCACGCATTGCTGAAAATAATCCTGAACTTGTTGTTTTCCAGCGCCGCCTCAAGGGCGTTTTAACTGCACATAATTACGTGCTCATGGATTACGATATTCCTGTATCGAAAGTGGGGACAGCAGTAGCGATTACGCCTGGATTTGAATCGCCTACAGTGTCTCCTCTGCATGATTCACAGTGGGTAGCTGTGCGCGCTATGGTTCCACGTTCCGAAGTGAATATACTGATGGATCAGCTCTATGAAGTAGGTGCTCGCGCTATTATTATTACAGGAATTCAAGCTTCACGCATGTAGAGGATCGGATTGGCTGCAGAGAAAACACACGATACGGATACAATGACAGATGAGACTTTACTATTAAAGCCAAGTAATAGGATTATTACATGGCCAAATTTTGTGAGCCTCATTCGTCTTTTGACTATTCCGTTGATTGCGATTCAGATTACTCAAGGTCATCTTTTTATCGGCTTAATCGTTTTGGCTATATCCGCTTTAACCGATGGCATAGACGGATTTTTAGCACGACGATTAAATCAGATTACGAAGCTCGGTCAGATTCTTGACCCGATTGCCGACCGTCTTCTTATTGTCAGCTCTATCTTAGCTTTGGGATTTGCAGGTTTCCTGCCATGGTGGTTCATTATTGTGGTAGGATTACGCGATTTTATTTTGGGTGTGCAGATTATTGTTCTGGCACAGTATGATTACGGTCCGCTTCCTGTGCATTTTGTGGGAAAAACAGCCACAGCAATGATTATGACGGATATTCCTGTTCTAATGATCTCAGGTATGGGGCAATCTTGGATTTTTAACGCATTAGAGAATTTTGGAGTAGCTCTTGCGATCTGGGGAGTAGCACTTTACTGGGTTGCTGGTGTTATTTATATTAAGCAGGGGATGAGGCTTATTCGCCAGGCTCACGAGGAGAAACGTGATGGAGAATAATTCTTCACCCGTTCCTAGTGTTATTCCGCCGCAGTTAAGCGAAGAAGCGCAGCAGCGTTCACGTGTTACTTTTTCCAGTGATGCCAGAAAACTCAGTAAAAGACGCATCGAAACGCGCTCATCACAAAACTCACAGTCAGCGCGTTCGCAGTCGCGCAGAACTCCCAAGTCCTCTCAATTATTAGAGGACTTAATGCGCCATCCGCTCGATCCTCTTTTTGAGGACGCTACTTTAACAGCGCATACAATATCGCGTACACAGCGCATTATTACGCATATTATTTCTTTTATTCTGTGCGTGGTTGTAGGTTTTGGCAGCTCTCAAGCAGTACGGATCTTACAAGGTCAATCTCGAGAAAAAGTGCGTGCACAATTAGCAGCGCAACTTGTTGCTACTACAAAAAATGCACAAGACCTCGAAAATACTGTTAAAAAACAGCAAAAAGAACTGCTCAATCTTACGCGACAAACGAAAAACGAAGCCAATACTATCAGTAAAATACGTGATTCCTATATTCTTACCGCACAGTCAGCAGTGCGAGGTTCAGGTATAACGATGACGCTGACTAATCCGAACACGGATGATTCAGCGACCAAAGGACGTGTTACAGATGGTCAGACAAACGCATTAGTAAGCGATGCGCAATTGCAATATATTTTATCTTTGCTCTGGCAGGCAGGTGCTGAAGCTATCAGTATTAATGATGTGCGTATAGGACCTCAAACTGCTGTACGTTCAGCTGGAGGCACTATACTGGTGGGTATTACGGCAGTGCAAAGCCCTTACGTAATTCGCGCTATTGGTAATGCACAGATTATGCAGAATGCTGTGGATTCCTCACGTATAGCTTCTGTACTGTTCACCCCGATTGGAGTTTCTATGACAGTTACTCACAGCAAAGTTCTCGGCCTTCCTGCGGCAAATGCTGTGAGTATTGAACGAGCACGAAAGGAGTAACTATGGCAGCAGTATTGGGTATTATTGTTGGCGTTGTTGCTGGCATTTTTGTTCGAACAGATGTTCCTGTATGGCTTCAACCATATTTGCCAATTATGGTCGTAGCTGCTTTAGACGCATTACTTGGAGCTGCACGCTCTTTCTTTGAACGTAATTTTTCTGACCGAGTTTTTGTTATTTCCTTTATTTCTAACGTTGGTACTGCAGTGCTGTTGGTTTATATTGGAACGTTGCTAGGAGTAAGCTCGCAGTTAACTACTGCAGTTATTGTGGTTCTTGGTATTCGTATCTTCTCGAACGTGTCGGCTATTCGACGCTTTATCTTTAGATCCTAGGCAGGGTAGATATGGTAGGAGATACTCAGCACGACTCAAAGCCTGAAGCAGACGAAATTCAGACAGGCGTTTTTCCCGCAGTTGAAAAACGTTCACCTCGAGGAAGCAATACCCGTGTAATTTCCTCATGGAGCGAGTTTGCTCATGCTATCCGTACGAATCGTCATGCGCGAGGGGCTATTAGTTCCCTTATTTTGCTGTGTTTGGGAGCATCGGTAGGTTTTGCATTTATGGTTCAGCAACGCATTACCGATACGTCGTATACATCACTGAGCGAGTCAGAACTTGTTACTCTTTTAAGTGAAACAGATAATCAAATCTCGCGACTTGAAAGTCAACGTTCTCAGCTCAGTCAGCAGTTGCAGTCCATTCAATCAGCAGCAGATAAACAAAAAGAAATTGAACG
>ERZ507022.118-NODE-118-length-39851-cov-6.8921_pt1 | contig 39851 bp, 26 predicted proteins | sample MGYA00513164_ERZ507022 | MGnify/ENA metagenome assembly ERZ507022 | reverse complement strand
TCCGATCTTCATCTTCGTCTCGGCGGGCTTCGACGCCCACGTCGAGGAGCAGATGGCACAGCTCAAGGTGAAGGAGCTCGACTACGCGCGCATCACGCGCAGGCTGCTCGATGCGGCCGACGTCCTCTGCGAGGGGCGTCTCGTGAGCGTGCTCGAGGGCGGTTACGCCGTCAGAAGCCTTGCGCGAAGCGTGATGGCGCATCTCAACATGCTGGTCATGCGCGGACGAACCGCGCGATAAGGAGGAGAACCACATGCCGTTTTTCTCCCGGTCCGCTCTCAAGGACGGCGTCGCGATGCGCGAGGTCTGGTCCTGGGCCGCATTCGACTTTGCCAATTCGGGCTACACGACCGTGGTGCTCACGGCCGTCTTCAACGCCTACTTCGTGAGCGTGGTGGCGGGCGACGCCCCCTCGGCGACGTTCCTCTGGACCGTCGTCATCGCGGTGAGCAATGCGGTGAGCATGCTGCTGATGCCCGTCATCGGCACGGTGGCCGACGCGACCGCCACGAAGAAGCGCTGGCTCGCCGTCGCGACCTTCATGGCCGTGGGCGGCACGCTCGGCCTCATGTTCGCGGGACCGGGCACGATCGTCTGGGCCTCCCTCATGATCATCGTGAGCAACGTCGCCTACAACGTGGGCGAGTCCCTCAACTCGGCCTTCCTGCCCGAGCTCGCCCGTGAGGACGCCGTGGGCAAGGTTTCGGGCTGGGGCTGGAGCTTCGGCTACTGCGGCGGCATCCTTACGCTCGGCCTCTGTCTGGGCGTGGTGCTCGGCGGCGAGAAGCTCGGCTACGGGATGGACCAGACCGTGGCGGGCACGATGGCCGTGACGGCTTTCGTCTTCGCGGCCTCCGCGCTTCCGATCTTCCTCTTCCTCAAGGAGAGGAGCGTGCCGCGTCTTGACGCTGCGGACCGCGAGGCCGTCAGGAGCGCCGCCTCGGAGAGCTTTGCGGAGCTGCGCCGCACGCTCGGCTCGCTCGGCGACTTCCGCGACTTTGCCTGGCTTTCCGTCTGCGGGTTCCTCTATCAGTGCGGCGTCTCCGTCGTCATCACGCTCTCGGCCGTCTATGCCGCCGCCGTCATGGGGTTCAAGACCGAGGACACGCTCCTCATGGTCTTCCTCGTGAACATCACGGCCGCCGTCGGCGCTTTCGCCTTCGGCTACGTGCAGGACCGCATCGGCCACAAGCTCGCGCTCGCGGGCACGCTCTGCGTCTGGATCGCGATGATCGCCGTCGCCGCCTTCTCGACCGAGCGCTGGCAGTTCTGGGTCGCCGCCAATCTCGCGGGCCTCGCCATGGGCTCGTCCCAGTCCGCAGGCCGAGCCATGGTCGCGGTCTTCGCGCCGAGCTCGCGCCTGGCCGAGTTCTACAGCTTCTGGAACATGGCGCTGTGGCTTGCTGCCATCGTCGGCCCGCTTTCCTACGGCGCCATCACCTGGATCACCGGCAACGACCACAGGATGGCCATCCTCTTCACGGGCCTCTTCTTCGTGCTCTCCCTTCTGGCGCTCGCGCCTGTGAGCATGAAGCGCGGCGCCGAGGTGGCCGCAAGGCTCTCAAAGTAGGACGCCCGCAGCAGGGCGCTCACAGCAGGGTGCCTTCTGCACGAGAGCAGGATAAAAACAGGGCCGGATGCGCGTTGCACGCATCCGGCCCTTCTCAGACCCCCAACAGCGTGCGGGTGGAGATTGCCCCGCTTTGCGGGAAGGCGCTTGGTTCCTTTCCTCGCCGTCCGCTCCGGACGACCCCCGTTGTCCTTGGATGGAGGCGGCGGCGTTTCGCTGTCGTTGAATGTATTGTGCATGAATTGAGAATGGTTCTCAATATTGTTTGCGGAATTTTTCGAGGAGATTGTCCTTGACTTGATCCTGATCAAGAAAAGGAGGGTGGTAAACAAAAAAAGGAGACCTCCTTCAGGAAGCCTCCTCTTTGCGAGCGGAAATCAGAGCCCGACTCAGCGGCGGACCTTGACGGTCTTGCCCTTGTTGAGCTCGAGGACCCTGCGCGTGTCGGCGGCGAGGTCGTGCATTTCAAGCTTGTCGTAGGAGTTCGCGATGATCTCAAGAGCGTCGTCGCGCATGGGCGTGTTCTGGAATTCGCTCACGACTCGCTGCGCGTGCTGGATGGCCGCGACATAAGCGTGTCGAACGTAGTAGTATTCTGCAACTCCAAGTTCATGCTTTGCCTGAGCCAGCACGAGCTGGTGCATGCGGCGGCGCGCTTCGGGCGCGTAGCGGCTGTCGGGGAAGCGCAGGGCGAGCTCCTTGAGGATGTCGAAGGCTTCTTGGGCGGCATTGGCGTCGCGCTCGGCAAGGTCCTGCGCGGCGAGCTTCGCGAACCAGCCGTCGTTTTCATTGAGGGTCGCAAGCGCCTTCAGGTACATGACGTAGTCGCTGTTGGCGTGGTTCGGATAGGCCTGCAGGAAGCGGTCCGCACCCTGAACGGCCTGGGCGGCGTCGCCGTCCTTCCAGTTCGCGTAGATCAGCTCGATCTGGGCCTGCTGTGCATAGGTTCCAAACGGATAGCGAGCCTCGAGCTTGGTGTAATAGTCTTTTGCATCGGTCCAGTTGCTCTCTTCAAGAGCGGCTCGGGCCTCGGTATACAATTTGTCGGCCGACCAGTCCGCCGTCGGATCCTTGTCGAGGGATTCGAGCCAGGAGCAGGAGGCGGTCGCCAGCGTGATGGCCGTCACGGCCATCAGCCTCGCGGCGAGGCGCTTATTAGGAAACTTGAAATTCATGACAAGCAGTTGCGAAAATTCTGAACTTTCGGATTATAACGACCTCCCCGATGCCGGGAACGGCGCCGATGATGACACTTTACCAAGTTTCACGGTGGAAGGGTTCTGGGGAGAACGCCTTGACAAGGTTCTCGCCACCCTGATGCCCGATGTTTCCCGAGCTCGTCTGCAGAAGCTCATCGAGGAGGGAAGCGTCGAGGTGAACGGCGAGGTCATCCAGAAGGTGCGCCAGAAGGTCACCGAGGGCGACGAGATCTCGCTGCTCGAGGAGCCCCATCTTGACGAGGCGCTCGCCTTCACGCCCGAGGAGGACGTGGAGTTCGACGTGGTCTACGAGGACGATGCGATCGTCGTCGTCAACAAGCCCGCCGGTCTCGTCGTGCATCCGGGCGCGGGCAACCCCTGCGGCACGCTGCTCAACGGCCTGCTGTGGCGCTATCCCGAGCTCCGCGAGGTGCCCCGTGCGGGCATCGTCCACCGCCTCGACCGCGACACGACCGGCCTCATGGTCGTCGCCCGCACGCTTGCCGCCCAGACGAACCTCGTGCGCCAGCTTCAGGAGCGCACCGTCAAGCGCGAGTACTGGGCCTTCACGCTCGGCTCCGCCGCGCCCGACTTCGTCGTCGAGACGCCGATCGGCCGCGATCCGCGCAGCCGCACCCGCTTCAAGTGCTTCCCCGGCAGCACGGGCGTGCGCGCCAAGCCGGCACGCACTCGTGCCCGCTGCGTGGGCTGGAGCTCCATCGAGGGCCTGCCCGTCTCCTGGGTCGCCTGCCGCCTCGACACGGGCCGCACGCACCAGATCCGCGTCCACCTCACGAGCGAGGACCTGCCGCTCATCGGCGACCAGGTCTACCGCGGCCGCGCGCCCGGCCTCACGGTCAAGGTCGAGAACGAGCTCGACTTCCACCGCCAGGCGCTGCATGCCTCCCGCCTCGGCCTCGACCATCCGGTCACGGGCGAGTACATGGAGTGGTTCGTGCCGCCCGAGGACGACATGATCGACCTGATGGACGAACTCGGCTTCGGCCCCTGGAACGTCCCGGTCAGGGTCTTTGAGAACGAACGCCTCTGAAGCAGGCACCACAAGATATAGGAGGAAGGTCATGGAACTGACGAAACCCGGACTCGACATTCTGCAGCCCGCCTGGAAGGACCGTGCCCCGGCTTCGGTCGACGCGCTCTTCACGTGCCGCGACGGCGGCGTCTCGAGCGGCGCCTACGGCAACGCCGAAGGCATCATGGGCCTCAACGTCGCCCCGCATACGGGCGACTTCGGCGCCTGTGTGCGCATGAACCGCTCCATCGTCGCACAGCTCGTGCCGTCCGATCCCGTGTGGCTCAGGCAGGTGCACGGCACCGAGGTCGTCGACGCCGACACGGCCGAAGGCGAACCCGAGGCCGATGCCTCCGTCTCCACGAAGCCGGGCGTCGTCTGCACGGTCATGACCGCCGACTGCCTGCCCGTGCTCCTCGCCAACCGTGAGGGCACGGTCGTCGCCGCCGTCCATGCGGGCTGGAAGAGCCTTGCCGCCGGCATCATCGGGAAGACGATCCGCGTCATGCGCGAACGCGCCCCCGAAAGCACGGGTTTCGTCGCCTGGCTCGCCCCGCGCATCGGTCCCGAGGCCTTCGAGGTCGGCCCGGACGTTCGCGAGGCGATGCTCGCCGGTCTCCCTGAAGCCGACCGCGCCTTCACGCAGGGCGAAGGCGACCGCCTGATGTGCGACCTCGCCTTGCTCGCAAAAATGGCGCTCGCCGCCGAGGGCGTCTCCGAGGACGACGTCTTCGACTGCGGCCTCTCCACCTATTCGCATCCGCGCCGCTTCTACAGCTTCCGCCGTGACGGCGAGAAGTCCGGCCGCCACGCCGCGATGATCTGGATCAAGCCCGAAGAGGCCTGATCTCCCGGTCCCGCCGAACAACCGCTTTTACAGGTTCAGACTCCCATGTCCCACAAGATTCCCGTCGTCGGCTTCGTTTCCCTCGGCTGCCCCAAGGCCCTCGTCGATACGGAGCGGATCGTCACCGAGCTCCGCGCCCGAGGCTACCGCATCGGCACGAGCTACCACGACGCCGACATCGTGATCGTCAACACCTGCGGCTTCGTCAACGAGGCCGTCAGGGAAAGCCTTGACGCCATCACCGAGGCGCTCGCCGAAAACGGCCGCGTCATCGTCTGCGGCTGCCTCGGCGGCCGCAAGGAGGCCGACGGTAGCAACTACGTGTTGAACCACTGCCCGAAGGTGCTCGGCGTCACGGGCCCCGACTCCGTCGACGACGTCATCGCGATGGTCGAGACCCATCTGCCGCGTCCCCACGAGCCCTGGGGCGATCTGGTGCCCGCCTGCGGCGTGCGCCTCACGCCCAAGCACTACGCCTATCTCAAGATCAGCGAGGGGTGCAATCACCACTGCACGTTCTGCGTCATTCCGAATCTGCGCGGCGGCCTCGTGAGCCGTCCTGCGGGCGAAGTGATCCGCGAGGCCCGCAACCTCGTCGACGCGGGCGTCAAGGAGCTCCTCGTCATCAGCCAGGACACGGCCGCCTACGGCGTCGACCGCCGCTATGCGCTCGACCTGCGCGCCAACCCGCCGCTGCGCACGCATCTGCTCGACCTCTGCAGGGGTCTGGGCGAGCTCGGCGTCTGGACGCGCCTGCACTACGTCTATCCGTATCCGTCCGTCGACGAGATCGTGCCGCTCATGGCCGAGGGCCTGATCCTGCCGTATCTCGACGTGCCGTTCCAGCATGCGCACCCGCGCGTGCTCAAGGCCATGAAGCGCCCCGCGAGCGCCGAGAAGAACCTCGAGCGCATTGCCGCCTGGCGCGCGGTCTGCCCCGACATCACGATCCGCTCGACCTTCATCGCGGGCTTCCCCGGCGAGACCGAAGAGGAGTTCGAGTACCTGCTCGACTTCCTGCGCGAGGCCAGGCTTGACCGCGTGGGCTGCTTCGCCTACTCGCCCGTCGAGGGCGCCCAGGCCAACCGGCTCCCCGGTGCGCTGCCCGACGAGGTTCGCGAGGAGCGCCGCAACCGCTTCATGGAGGTTCAGGCCGAGATCTCGGCCGAGAAGCTCCGCGCCAAGATCGGCACCGTCGAGGAGGTCATCATCGACGAGTACGACGACGAGGCAGGTCTTGCCATCGGTCGCACGAAGGCCGACTCTCCCGAGATCGACGGCAAGTGCTATGTCGAGACCCTCACGCCCTACAAGCCGGGCGACTTCGTGAAGGTCCGCATCACGGGCAGCGAGGAGTACGACCTCGTGGGCACGCCCGAAGACGAGGTTCAGACGAGCTGATTCGTCCGAAACGCATCACGCAGAAGGCTTCGAGAGCCCAGGAAACAGGCGCTCTCGAAGCCTTCGTCGTTTTCGGAAGACGGGCGCGGAAAAAAGTGAATACATCTTTCGGCGAAAATTGGAAGTAGTCGCCCGAAGGGGCGCGAAAACTTCAATACAATGTCCGTTCCTTTGATTCCGCCGTTTCAGGTCAGGCTCCTCCGAGCCAGAAGCTGCGGCCGGTTTGGAAAACGACGCCTCGTCCGAGGACGCTTTCCAAACGGGCCTCGCCCACAGTTATTCAAACATTCCGGAGCTTCCCATGACCGACAACAGCGCACTGCGTCCCGACGCACTCACCCCGAAGGAAATCACCGAAAAGGTGCTCGGCCTCGGGGTAACCAAAAGCAGCATGGATCTGCGCACCCAGCTGCCCCTCACCGTACTCGCCGGCTTCTATATCGGGCTCGGCGGGCTCTTCTGCACGCTCTTCATGAGCGACTCCACGCTTCCCTTCGCAGTGCAGAAGTTCATGGGCGGTGCCGTCTTCTCGCTCGGCCTCTACCTCGTGCTCGTCGCAGGTGCCGAGCTCTACACGGGCAATACCATGCTCGCGGGTGCGGCCGTCGACGGCCGCATCAGCTGGGGCGCGGCGGTCATGAACTGGGTGCGCGTCTGGCTCGGCAACTTCGTCGGGGCCCTCGCGCTCGTCACGCTCGTCTACTTCGCGCACGTGGCCGACACGGGTCCCATGGCCAAAGGCATGATGAGCATCGCCGTCGGCAAGCTTTCCGCCGACTGGACGACGATCATGATCAAGGGCATCCTCTGCAACCTGCTCGTGTGCCTCGGCGTCTGGGTGGGCTATGCGGGCCGCACCGTCGTCGACAAGGCCGTGGGCGTCGTGCTTCCCGTCTCCGCCTTCGTGGCGCTGGGCTTCGAGCACTGCGTGGCGAACATGTACTTCCTGCCGCTCGCCTTCGTCCTCAAGCTTTCGGGCTACGCGCCCGAGGGCGTGCCGCTCGACGTGATCACGATCGAGAACATCGTCAAGAACCTCTCTGCCGCCACGGTCGGCAACACCATCGCGGGCGTCGTTCTCGTCCTCATGTACTGGGCCGCCTTCAGAAAGCGCGCCTGAGTATCCTGAAACGGCTTCCCGAAGCCGCCGTCGCCCGCGGGCACGGCGGCTTTTTTCAGGCCTGAAGCGGGTGCCGCACGGGCTCGCCCTGCGGAAAATGCGTATTTCCGCTCGCACGGTTCCATGCGGTATTATCAACAGGTTATTCATGACTCCGCGAAACGCCCGACGGGCTTCGCGGGCCTGTTCGGAATTGACTGATGTTCAGAAAAAGCATGCTGGCGGGCGCAACGGCGCTTGCAATCCTCGGCTTCGCCGTTTCGGCGCAGGCCGTCTCGCTCGGCGACCTGACTGTCGAAAGCAAGCCGGGTGAGCCCCTTGAGGCCCTGTTGGAGATCAACGACCTCGATCTGACGATCTCTCCGCTACTCGTTCGCGTGGCGCCTCCCGCCACCTACCTGCGCGAAGGCGTGAACTGGCCTTCCCAGGTTCAGGACCTCAAGCTTGCGCGCGACGGCAGCAACGGCACCGTGCGCCTGCGCCTCTACGGCGAGCAGGCCCTTCAGTCAGGCAGCTTCCCGCTTCTCATGGAGATGAATGCAGGCGGCACCGTCACCGTCCGCGCCTATGAAGTGCAGACGAAGGACGGCTCATTCGTCGTGACACCTTCGGCCGAACGCACCACCGTCAAGGGCGAGCCCCGCCGCCTCTCCCCCGAGCCGCTTGTCGTGCCCAGAGAGCCTGAGGCCGCTCAGGACAATCAGGAGGCGAAGAAGGAGGGCAAGGCCGAGACGAAGTCCGAATCCAAGGCCGAATCCGGGGCCGCAGCGCTCGCCGTGAAGACGGCTGCCGCCCCGCAGAAGGAAGTCTCCGCCGCCTCTGCCGAGAAGCAGGGGAAGATCCGCCGCAAAGGCCGCTATGCGCCCAACGTCGTCAAGGAATACGTGGCGCTCAACGGTTTCGACGCTTCGCAGGCCTTCCACGTGCAGCAGGACATGACCCTCTGGTCCGTCGCCTTGCTCTACTGGCCGAGCTACCGCGGCGCCACGCTCGAGCAGCTCGTCATCGCATTCCGAAACCTCAACCGCACCGCCTTCAAGGAAGGCGATCCGGGCAGGCTCGAGGTCCGTTCCGTCCTCAATCCGCCGACGGTCGAGGAGGTCCTCGCCATTGATCCCGTCGCTGCCTTCCACGAAGTGCACGGTGCGGACACGGCCATTCCCGGCCCCACGCAGAATCTGATTGACGCCCAACGGCTCTCCGGCGAGGCCGCCGCGAAGGTGGCCGATGCTCAGGACCGCGAGCGCACCGCAGGCAAGGCCCCCGAGGTCGTCGCCGAGGCGGGCCAGCAGGCCCTTGAGGAGGAGAAGGCCGAGGCCGTCAGGGAAGAGGCCGAAGCCGCTGAGGCGCGTGCCGAAGCAAAGGCCGCGGAGAAGGCTGCAGCCGCAGAAGCTGCGGCCGCTGAAAAGCCCGCCGAGTCCGCCAAGCCGGCAGAGCCCGCCGCCGATGCGCCCAAGGTCGAGCCCGTCAAGACCGAGGCGCCCGCCCGGTCGGCTGATGCCGCAGGCTCCGGCGGCACGAACAACTTGCTCCTCTGGGGCGTCGGCGCCCTCGTTCTGGCGCTTCTCGCCTTCCTCGGCCTTCGCTCGCGCAAGCGTGAGGAATATCCCGTCGAGGAGAAGAAGCCCGTTGCCGTCCTGATTCAGAAGGATGTCCCGCCAACCTCCGAAGCCCAGCTCAAGGCCGTCAGCACGACCGTTGGCGAAGCCGTGAAGAACGGCACGACCGCCGGCGCCATGGGCGCGGGCGCGATGGCCTACGCCATGGCGCAGAAGGACGAGACCCGGAATTCCGAAAAGGCTCTGAAGTCCGAAGGAACCGGGGCCCCGGCCGACCAGCCGTGGCTCGAGCCCGATGACGACGAGCTGCCGCCGCTTGACGAAGAGGAGAAGGGCCCCGTGCTCGGCGCCTCCAGGCAGACCGCCGCCGTTCTCGAGGGCGTCTCGCTCGAGCTTGACGATGCGGTCGCCCCCGCTCAGACTTCCGCCCCTGCCGCCGCTCCTGCAGCTGCCACGCCTGCTCCCGCGGAGCAGAAGCCCGCAGAACAGCCCGAGCCCGCGGAACCCGAAACCGACAAGGAACGTGCGCTTGCCAAGGCGCTTGACGCCAAGCTCAAGCTCGCCACGAGCTTCGTGAGCCTCGGCGCCGTGGACGAGGCCCTCGAGCTTCTCCAGGAAGTGAAGCGCCGCGGCGGCGACGAGCTTCGCCATCGCGCCGAAGTCCTTGAAGAACGCATCAAGACTCAGACGGATCCGAAGTGAAGATAGCGCTTGGCATTGAATATCGCGGCACGGGCTTCAACGGCTGGCAGATCCAGCCCGACTGCCCGTCCGTGCAGCAGGCGCTTGAGGATGCGCTTGAGACCTTCCTGCAGGTGAAGACGCCGACGATGTGCGCGGGTCGCACGGATACGGGTGTGCACGCCATGCAGCAGGTGGTGAGCATTGAGACGCAGGCCGACCGCCCCGAGCGCAGCTGGGTGCGCGGCCTCAACACGTACCTGCCGCCCGGCGTCGCCGTGCGCTGGGCAAGGCGCGTCGACGACGACTTCCACGCGCGCTTCTCCGCACGCTCGCGCACCTACGAGTACTGGATTTACAACGATCCCGTGCGCTCTCCCATTCTCGACGATCTGACGGGCTGGGTCTTCCGCCCGCTCGACGTCGAGCGCATGCGCGAGGGTGCCGCCTGCCTCGTGGGCGAGCACGACTTCACGAGCTTCCGCGCCTCCGAGTGTCAGGCCTCGGGTCCCGTGCGTACGATCCGCCGCCTCGAGCTTGAGCGCCGCGGCCGCCTCATCGGCGTGCGCATCGAGGCCAATGCCTTCCTGCAGCACATGGTGCGCAACATCGTGGGCACGCTCATCTACGTGGGCACGGGCCGCGAGAAGCCCGAGTGGGTCGAGGAGGTCCTCAAGGCGCGCAGCCGCGCCGCGGCCGCGCCCACCTTCAGCCCGAACGGCCTATACCTGATGGGCGTGGGCTACGAGGATCCGTCCATCCCCGCCGCGGGGCCGAGTCCCTTCGGCTGGGAGGATCCCGAGCATCCTTCCGCTAATCCGTGAAGCCGATGCGGGGCGCGCCTTTGGGATTCCTCCCGGGCGATATAATTGGCGCAGTTTTGAAACGGTCCGTCCCCGCCGTCGCACGGCAGGGAGCGGACGAACCTGAAATGAAGAGCTTATGAGCTGGATTACGCACATTCTCCCCAAGATCAAGCGCGAGGACGACAACGAGCGCAAGCCGAGTCCGATTCCCGAAGGCGTCTGGACCAAGTGTCCGGGCTGCGAGCAGCCGCTTTACACGGAAGAGCTCCGCGCCAGCCTTCAGGTCTGCCCGAAGTGCGGCTACCATCACCGCATCGGCGCCCGCCAGCGCCTTCTCGCCTTCCTTGATCCCGAGAGCGCCGTCGAAATCGCCGCCAACGTGCGCAGCGTGGACCCGCTCGGCTTCGTCGACAGCAAGCCGTATCCGAAGCGCATCGCCGCGGCCGAGGCGGCCTCGGGCGAAACCGACGCGCTCATCGCGATGTCGGGTACGTTGCGCAGCCAGCCGATCGTCGCGACGGCCTTTGAGTTCCGCTTCCAGGCGGGCTCCATGGGCAGCGTCGTCGGCGAGCGCTTCTCCCGCGCCGTCGACGAGGCGATCCGCCTGCACGCGCCCTTCGTGTGCTTCGCGGCTTCGGGCGGCGCCCGCATGCAGGAGGGCCTTCTCTCCCTCATGCAGATGGCCAAGACGACGGCCGCCATCACGCGTCTGCACAAGGCCGGGCTCCCCTTCATTTCGGTGCTCACCGACCCGACGATGGGCGGCGTCTCTGCCTCGTTCGCTTTCATGGGCGACGTCGTGATCGCCGAACCCAAGGCCCTCGTGGGCTTTGCGGGCCCGCGCGTCATCGAGCAGACCGTGCGTGAAAAGCTCCCCGAGGGCTTCCAGCGCGCCGAGTTCCTGCTTGCCAAGGGCCAGATCGACATGATCGTCGACCGCCGCGAGATGCGCTCGCGCATCTCCTGCCTCACGCAACACCTGATGCGCAGGCCGCCCGTGGCGGGCGCCTGACGCACGGCTCTCCCGACCCGCACGCATTTTCGAGCCGCCCGAGACGAGCGCAGGACGCATCGTTCGGACGGCTTTTCCATTTTCCAGACTGGAGATTCCCTTTCATGTTTGATGCCAAGACCCTTGACGCGTGGCTCACGCACATCGAAGTGCTGCACTCGAAGCCCATCGACCTCGGACTCGATCGCATGAAGACCATGGTCGAGCGCATGGGGCTCGACTTCTCGTCCCGAACCGTCATTACCGTGGGCGGCACGAACGGCAAGGGCTCGACCTGCGCGATGCTCGAGAGCATCTACCGCGCGGCGGGCTACACGACCGGCATGCACACCTCGCCGCACCTCATCCGCCTCAACGAGCGCTGCGTAGTCAACGGGCGCGAAGTAGACGACGAACGCCTCATGGACGCCTTCCGCGCGGTCGAGAAGGCCCGCGGCGACATGACGCTCTCCTACTTCGAATACACGGCGCTCGCCATCCTCAGGATCTTCCGCGAGGACGAGCTCGACGTCGTGATCCTCGAGATCGGGCTCGGCGGCCGTCTTGACGCCATCAACACGATCGACTCCAACGCCGCCGTCATCTCGACGATCGGCATCGACCACGTCGCCTTCCTCGGCAACACACGCGAGGCGATCGGCCTCGAGAAGGCTCACATCTACCGTCCGGGCTGCCCCGCCGTCTGCGCCGACGCCGACGTGCCCGCCACGGTGAGGAATCATGTCGAGCAGATCGGCGCGAAGCGACTCTTCGCGGGCGAGGACTGGACGGTGACGGTGAAGGAGAACGGCACGTTTACGTTCGCTCAGGGCGCGACGCTCTTCGAGGACCTGCCCGAGCCCGCGCTCGCCGGCGTCAACCAGTACCGCAATGCGGGCGGCGTCCTCTCCGTCATCGCCTCCCTGATGGACCGCGTGCCCGTCACGCTCGACGACATCCGCACGGGTCTGCGCCAGGTCCGCCTGACGGCCCGCTTCGAACTCATCACCACCGATCCCGTGCCCACCGTCATCGACGTCGGTCACAATCCGCAGGCGGCCGAGGTGCTTCTCACCAACGTCGTCCGAAGCCGCAGGCCCGGCGAACACACGATCGCCGTCTGCGGCATGCTCGCCGACAAGGACATGGCGGGCGTGACGCACATTCTTGCCGACGCCTTCGACGAGTGGCACGTCGCCTCCCTCACGGGGCCGCGCGCCGCCACCGCAGCACAGCTGCACGAAGCTATGCTTACGGCGGGCGTCGAGCCCGGCCGCATCCACGAGCACGCCGACGTTGCGCAGGCGCTCGCCGCCGCGCGCGAGAGCGCCGTAAAAATTGCAGGCGGCGCAGAATCGGGCGCGGAACAGGCTGTTAGAATCGTCGTATTCGGCTCCTTCGTCACCGTGACCGCCGCGCTCGAAGTCTTCGCAGGGGAAGGCATCGCTCGCTGATGCAGCGAAGGACCGGAAGACCCAACACCACCTGAGGGGCCACACGCCATGCAGTTTCCCAATCCGTTCAAAAAAGAGAAGCCGGCCGAACAGGCCGCCGAAGCGCCCCGCATCGAGCCTCAGCTCGGAGGCGAAGGCGGAGAGCCCTCCCCCTGGGATGTCCGCGAGGATACGCCGGCCTTCAACGTCGTGGGCGAGGAAAAGCCGCTCGTCGAGCCCGAACGCGCTGCCGAGCCCGTTCCGGAGTCCGTTCAGACTCCCGTTTGCTCTCCCGCGGCGCCCGCAGCATCTGCGGACCCTGTTGCACCCGCTCCCGAGTCTGCGCCGCGCGGCTCCCTGTTCGTCGAGCCGAAGGCTCCGCAGCCTGCGGCCAAGATCGAGCCGCGCCTCGCGCCCCGCGCGGCGGATGCCGCGCCCGAGACCCGTCTCGTGATCGGCGAAATCGGCAGTGCGCCTTCGCCCGAGGCGCCGCGGCGTCCCGCGCCCGAACCCGAGGCCGCCGCGCCCGCAGGGGACGAGGAGCCGACGGGGAAGAAGCGTCTCAGGATGCCTGCGTTCGGATTCATGAAGAGGAAGGCCGCGCCGCTTTCCGACGAGGTCGAGGACGACGTGCCCGACGAGGAGATCCTTGTCCAGCGCCAGCGCACCCGCTACAGGCTCGTGGGTGCCGCCGCCCTGATGCTCGGCGTCATCGTCGTCTCGCCGCTTTTGCTCGACAGGGAGCAGGACGTCAAGCCGCCCGTCTCGACCGAGATTCCGGCCGTGCCCGAAACGGCGAGGACGACGCTCAACGCCCTGCCCGGCAGTTCGGGCGACGTCGACGTGACGGCTAACGGCGCCGCCGCGGAGCAGTCCACCTCCAGAGCCAACCTTGCCAACGAGGCTCGCCAGCCCGTGAAGACGGAGCCCGCGCCCAAGGCCGAGGCCGCCAAACCCGCGCCTGCGCCCGCCGCCAGGCCCGAGCCCAAGAAGGCCGAGGAAAAGCCTGCGAAGAAGAGCTCCGCCACGGACGGCAAGGGCTTCTACGTTCAGGTGCTCGCGACGAGCAGCGAGCGCAATGCCGAAAAGCTCGTCAGGGAGCTTTCCGCCAAGGGCTATCCGGCCTACAAGGTTTCGGTGAGCCAGAAGGCGGGCACGCTCTGGCGCGTGCGCGTGGGCAACTACGCGACCCGCGACGAGGCCCGTGGTGTTCAGGGTACGCTTGTGCTCGACGGCCACACGGGCCAGCTCATCGTCGGCAACAATCCCTAGGCGCTCGCCGGCTCGTAAACGCCTGAGGGGCGGGATATCCCGAACGCCCGCCCCCATTCCTGCTATAGTAACGGCTTCATCAATTCTGCAGCCTTTTTCAAGATGACTGAAATCGACTGGATCATCTGTGCCCTGCTCGTTCTTTCGACGGTGGTGGGCATCATGCGCGGCGTCATCCGCGAAGTGCTCTCGATCGTCGGCTGGGTGGCCGGCTTCATGCTGAGCATGAGCTTCGCGGGTGAAATCGCCGACCGTATTCCGCTCGATAGCATCGGCTACATTCCGCGCGTGATCATTGCGGCCGTTCTGATTCTTGTGGCCTGCCTCTTCGTCGTCGGGCTCTTCGGCTTCATTCTGCGCAAGATGCTCGAGGTGGCTGCACTCACCTTCGAGGACCGCATCCTCGGCGCGGCATTCGGCTTCGTGCGCGGCATCATCGTTGTGGCCGCCTGCGTGTTCTTCTTCGGGCTGTCGCAGTCGCTCAGCTCAAGCCGCATGTGGCAGCAGTCCGTCATGATCGGACCTGCCGAGACCGTGATCGAGTGGTCGATGCCCTACATGCCCGAGTGGATTCGGGCGCTCAGAGGCACGAAGGTGACGGGATTGTGACGAATTTCATCAAGGGGACCTTGCACATGCATGGTCCCCTTGGTCGTTTTTAGACGACTTTTTTCTCTCAACTCTCCTCAATCACAGCCTGCCGCCGATCCCTCGTTGGTGCGGCACGGGCTAAAGGAAAAACAAGCATCATGTGCGGGATTATCGGCCTGATGTCCGACACGCCGGTCAACCAGCGTGTCTATGACGCGCTTCACCTCTTGCAACACCGCGGCCAGGACGCCGCCGGCATTGCGACACTCGACGGCCTTCAGTTTCACTTCTTCAAGGGGCTCGGCCTCGTGCGTGACGTCTTCCGTACGCGCAACATGCGCGACCTGACGGGCAGCATCGGCATTGGCCACGTCCGCTACCCGACTCAGGGCAACGCGACGTCGCCTGACGAATGCCAGCCCTTCTACGTGAACGCGCCGTTCGGCATTGCGTTCGCGCACAACGGCAACCTGACGAACGCGGACGACCTGCGCCGCGAACTCTACGACACGGACCGCCGCCACCTCAACACGACGAGCGACTCCGAGGTTCTTCTCAACGTGCTCGCCTCCGAGCTCTCCCGCGCCACGAGCGAGGGCCGGCGGCTGACGAAGACGGCCGTCTTCGACGCGGTTCGCGCGCTGCACCGCCGTGTTCGCGGCTCCTACGCCTGCGTCGCCGTGATCGCGGGCAAGGGCATGCTCGCCTTCCGCGATCCCTGCGGCATTCGTCCGATCTGCTGGGGCTCCAACAAGCTTGAGAACGGCTTCACGGAGTACATGGTGAGCTCCGAGTCCGTGACGATGATCGGCCTGGGCTTCAAGACCGAGCGTGACCTTAAGCCGGGCGAGGCCATGTGGATCGACCTCGAGGGCAACGTCTCGTTCTCGCAGTGCGCCGACGAGCCCTCGCTTCATCCGTGCGCCTTCGAGTTCGTCTACTTCGCCCGTCCCGACTCCACGATCGACGGCATCAACGTCTACGCCGCCCGCCTGCGTCTGGGCGAGATCCTCGCCGACCACGTGAGGGAGGCCGTCGACCTCAAGGACATCGACGTCGTGATGCCGATTCCCGACAGCGCCCGCCCGTGCGCCCAGCAGCTCGCCCAGGTGCTCGGACTGCCGTATCGCGAAGGCTTCATCAAGAACCGCTACATGGGCCGTACCTTCATCATGCCCGGCCAGACGGTCCGCAAGAAGAGCGTGCGCCAGAAGCTCAACGCCATGCCCGTCGAGTTCGAGGGCAAGAGCGTCCTGCTCGTCGACGACTCCATCGTGCGCGGCACGACCATGACCGAAATCGTGCGCATGGCCCGCGAGGCCGGCGCCGTCAAGGTCTTCGTGGCCTCGTCCGCCCCTCGCGTCATGTTCCCGAACGTCTACGGCATCGACATGCCGACGCGCTCCGAACTGCTCTGCGGCGACGGCAAGAGCGCCGAGGAGGTCGCGAAGATCCTCGGCGCCGACGCCGTGATCTACCCGCCCGTCGAGGACCTCAACAAGGTGCTCTGCGACATGAACCCATCGGTCGAGTCCTTCGACTGCTCGTGCTTCGACGGCCGCTACGTCACGGGCGACATCACACCCGAATATCTTGACGCACTCGACGCGAAGGCCGCGGCCGCCAAGACCGCGGTGAAGGCGGCGGGCTCCGACGACTGAAGCAGCCCGAGCCTGCGCTAAAATCGGCACGCATCCGGCACGCACGGAGCGTGCCGATTCTTTATGAAAAATACATTCAGGAGGTCCGATATGGACGATCGCAATTCCGAAGGCTTCTCGACCATCACTCCCGAGGAAGCCAGAGCCATGATGGACGACGGTGACGTCGTCATCCTCGACGTGCGCGAGCCCTCGGAGTTCGCCACGGGCCACGTGCCCGGCGCCATCAACGTCCCTCTGGGCGAAATCCGCATGGGTCGCACGCTTCCCGAATGCCCCGATCTCGACAAGACCGTCCTCATCTACTGCCGCTCGGGCCGACGCAGCGACATCGGCGGCAGGATCATGGCAGCGAGCGGCTACCGCGACGTGCGCAACTTCCTGGGCGTCATCCAGTGGCCCTACGAACTCGTGCGCTGAATGTCGCCTTCGAAATCCGAGGGCCGGCGGATTCGGATTGCAACATCGGGCAGGGGACAATTCCTATACGAAAATCTATATTTAGGTGTAAAATTTTCTACAAATGAGCCGCCTCTCCTCAGGCCCTGAGGCGGATGATGTTTGGAGAAGTCCCGATGGCCCGAACTCTGTACCGGAAGATTCTCGACAAGCACGTGGTGCGCGCGATCGACGCGAACACCGTGCTGCTCTATGTCGATCTGCATTTTGCGAACGAATACACGAGCCCGCAGGCGTTTGCGGGCCTCGTCGAGCGAGGCGTGAAGGCGCCCGTTCCCGACGCGCACCTCTGCGTCGTGGACCACATCATTCCGAGCGCGGACGTCACGCCGCGCGTCATTGCCGACGCGGCCTCGCTGCGTCAGGCCGAAACGCTTGAGGCCAACTGCCGCCGCAACGGCATCGACGCCTTCTACGGCGCGAATGACCCGCATCAGGGCATCGAGCACGTCGTGGTGGCCGAGCAGGGACTCGTGCGTCCCGGCATGGTCGTCATCTGCGGCGACAGTCACACCACGACCCACGGGGCGCTCGGCGCCCTCGGATTCGGGATCGGGACCTCTGAAATCGAGCACATTCTCGCGACGCAGACGCTCGTCTATCGTCTGGCGAAGACGATGCTGATCCGCATCGACGGCGTGCTGCCCGAGGGCAGCACGGCCAAGGATCTGGCGCTCACGGTGCTTCGCACGATAAGCGCCCGTGGTGCGCTCGGACATGTGGTCGAGTATCAGGGCAGTGCGGTCGATGCGCTTTCGATCGAGGGCCGCATGACGCTCTGCAACCTCACGGTCGAGGCGGGCGCCCGAGGCGCCCTGATCGCGCCCGACGAGAAGACGACTGCGTGGGTCGAGGCCCATGTGCCCGATCTTGCGGGAGAGGAGCTTGAGGCCGCCCGCATCTTCTGGCGGACGCTCGCGCCTGACGAAGGCGCCGTCTACGACCGCACGGTGACGATCGACGCTTCGAGCGTCAGGCCGATGGTCACCTGGGGCACAAGTCCCGACCAGTGCACGGCGATTGACGAGCCGATTCCCGAACCCGAATCCTTCGCGGATCCGATTGCGCGCGCAGCCGCCCGTCGCGGGCTCGCCTATCAGGGCCTTGAGCCCGGCATGACGATGGAAGACGTTCCCGTGCAGCACGTCTTCATCGGCTCCTGCACCAATGCGCGTCTTGCGGATCTTCGCGCCGTAGCCGGGATCCTCAGGGGGCGGCATGTGGCGCCGGGCGTCCGCGCACAGGTGGTGCCGGGTTCCATGGAGGTGCGCCGCCAGGCGGAAGAGGAGGGCATCGCGCAGATCTTCCGCGACGCGGGCTTCGAGTGGCGAAAGAGCGGCTGTTCGCTCTGCCTCTGCATGAACGACGACATTCTGGAGGCGGGCGTGCGCTGCGCCTCCACCACGAACCGCAACTTCGAGGGTCGTCAGGGGCGAGGCGCCCGCACGCACCTCGTGAGCCCGCAGATGGCTGCGGCCGCGGCCGTGACGGGCAGGTTCACCGACTGGCGCCGTCTTTGAGAAGGAGCATCAACATGGAAAAGCTGACCTCGCTCACGGCCGTCGCCGCACCGCTTCCGATCGACAACTGCGACACCGACCAGATCATGCCCAAGCAGTTCCTGCGCGGCATCGACAAGTCGGGGCTCGCCCGCGGCGTCTTTTTCAACATGCGCTGCAATCCCGACGGCTCGCCCAGAGCCGACTGCGTCTTCAACAGGCCCGGGTTCGAAAAGACCGCGATCATCTGCGCGGGTCCGAACTTCGGCTGCGGCTCGAGCCGCGAGCACGCCGTCTGGGGCCTGATGCAGATGGGCATCCGAGCCATCATCGCATCGGGCTTCGGCGAGATCTTCTACTCGAACTGCTTCAACAACGGTCTCCTCGCCTGCCGCGTCAGCCCCGAGGACGCCGCGGCGATCATGGCCGCGCTCTCCGACACGACGCCCGTCGAGCTCACGGTCGACCTGGTCGCGCAGGAAATCCGCGCGGGCGACGGCGTCTGGTCCTTCGAGGTCGCGCCGAGACACCGCACCATGCTCATGGAAGGCCTTGACATGATCGCCGCCACGCTGCGCGACATGGATGAGATCGAGCGCTTCCGAGCCGTGCACGAGGCCGAGTTCCCTTGGATGACGGGACTCGCGGGCAAGGCGAAGCGAAGGCTTGAGGGCCGCTGACCAGCGAGAGCTGCATGTACAGGACCGGGATGTCTCCCGGTCCTTTTTTCAAAAAAAACGTCCGCATCGCAAGGATGCGGACGTTTCATGAGCGGATTCAGGCTCAGGGCTGCTTGACGGTCACGGTCCTGTGCGACCTGCGGCCGAGGTCATCGACCGCGCTCACGCGGTGCGTCCCCGGCTCGGGCTGCCAGACGACGGAGTCGCCCGCGTCCGAAGCACCGATGAAGCGGTCGTCGGCGAACCAGTAGACGATCTTGGCGTCAGGGGCGAGGCTGGCCCTGAGGACGATGCCCGCCTGCTTCGGGCCCGCCGTGCCCGTGTAGTAGCGCGTGCCAGCGCGCGGGCTCAGGATGGCGGGCGGGGTGCCCGAGACGGCGCCCTCGGGCCTGCATTCGGGCTTCCAGTCGGGAATGGGCGTCTTGACGATGCCCGCCTCGAGGAAGCGCTGCTGGTATTCGGAGGGCCAGGATTCGACGAAGACTCGCCTGACGCCGTCGCCTTCCTCGCAGGCTCTCAGTCCCGTGGCCTCGTCGACGAGGATTTCCTTAAGAAAGCCCGTGTCGCGGATGGGACTCACGCCGGGAATGAACCAGGCGCCGACCGTGTCGGTGCAGCGCACGCGGCCCTGCGCGTCGGTCGCAAGGTCGCCCGTCGAGCGGCAAACGGGCTCGGACCTGACGCCTGCGGGCTGTTCGTCGAAGCGCTTCACGTCCTGAGCGGACATGGCGAACTCGCGGTCCGTGAGAAGGCGCACGGCGGCGCTCCTGAAGACGGGCTGCGCGACGAGCGCACCCTGCAGCCAAGGATCGGGCCTGCCGTTGAAGTTGCCGAGCCACACGACGATGATGTAGCGGCCCGCATAGCCTGCGGTCCAGGCGTCGCGGAAGCCGTTCGAGGTGCCCGTCTTCCAGAGGAGAGGAACGGACACGCCCTCGACCTTGAGGGCCTCTCCGCCCTCGGCGAGCATGCGGCGCACGATCCAGGCGGATTCAGGCGAGAGCATCTGTCTGGCGGCTGCTGGCTCCTCGTCGGGAAGGCGCACGAGCGGACGCAGAAGGCCGCCGTTGCCGAGCGTGCCGTATAGCCTTGCAAGGTCCTCGGCGCTCGCTTCGGCGCCGCCCAGCACGATCGAGAGGCCGTAGTGCTCGCGCGGATGTTTCATCGGAACGCCGGCCTCGCGCAGGAAGTCGTAGAGGTCGGGCCTTATCTCGGAGGCGAGCGTCACGGCGGGCACGTTGCGCGAGTCGTTGAGGGCCTCGACGGCGGGAAGCGGTCCGCGGAAGCGCTTGTCGGCGTTGCCGGGCTGGTAGCCGCGGAAGCTTCGCTGCGAGTCGAGAAGGACGGTGCGCGAGTGGATGAGGCCCTGGTCGAGCGCGAGGCCGTAGACGAAGGGCTTGAGCGTGGAGCCGGGGCTTCTCGCCGCGCGGGTGCCGTCGACTTCGCCCGCAATGGCGCTGTTGAAGAAATCGATGCTGCCCGCCTGGGCGAGGACGGACATGTCGCGCGAGTCGACGACGAGCATCGCGCCGTTTTCAATGCCGTAGGGGCGAAGCCGAGCGACGTTCTCGGCGAGGATCTTCTCCATCGACTCTTGAAGCGGCAGGCTCAGCGTGGTCTTGAGGACGGGATCGGGACGCGTGCCCTCGACGAGGCGCGTGAAGTGCGGGGCCTCGAAGGGAAGCGCTCGCGTGCCCCTCACCTTGAGGGGACCCTCGACGACGGGACGCAGGCGCTCGCTCACAAACCCGTCGTTGATCGCCTTCCTGCCCACGGCAAGGCGTGCACGGTCGAAGTTCGGACCCGTGACGGGATGGCGCTTGACGGGGTTCTGGGGCACGACGGAGAGCGCGATCGACTCGGCGGCGGTGAGCTGCGAGGCGTGCTTGCCGAAGTAGACGAGCGAGGCGGCCTCGATGCCCTCGACGTTGCCGCCATAGGGCGTCAGGGTCAGATAGGCCGTGAGGATCTCGTCCTTGGTGTAGTGCATGTCGTAGCGCAGCGCCCAGAGCATCTGCTCGAGCTTGCCGCGCCAACTGCGGGTGTCGAGTCCCTGAAGCCTGCGGGCGAGCTGCATGGTGATGGTCGAGCCGCCGATGCGGCGGGTGCCCGTGAGGGTGGACCAGGCGGCTCGGCCAATCGAGAGGGGATTGACGCCGGGATGCGAGTGGAAGAAGCGGTCCTCATAGCGCACGACCGCGTCAAGCGCCTCGCGCGACACCGCGCCCTGATGGACAGGGAGCCTGTAGGCGCCATCCTCGGAGAGCGTGAGGTGAAGGAGGCGGCCGTCGCGGTCGGTGACGGCCTGGGACCAGTGGGTGTCTTCGGGCACGAGCCCGGGCTTTGGCTGGGTCTTCGCCCAGATCATGAGTCCGCCGCCGGCCGCTGCCGCCAGAACGGCTGCGGCCAGAAGCAGACGGGCAAACCTTCTCATGAGGTGCTCCGTTTGGTGTTGTCCGTGAGGCTCATGGCGTCACGGTGAGGGTCAGGGACTTGTCATGCGCCTTGATCGTCGGATCGGCGCCGTCGGCCGCCTGAACGGCCGGCACCGTATATTTTCCATGCGTTTGCGCTCGAAGTCGATAGGTGAATGTCGATTCCTGATGCTCGAGCATGCAGACGCCGACCATGCGGTCCTCCGAAACCGCAGTCTGGCGGACGTCCACCCCCTGCAGGCTCTCGTCCGTGGAGGCGGGTGCAAAGCCGCCGGGAAAGAGGTCCGTGATGACGACGGGGGATTCGGCGTTGCCCGAGGTGCGGCGCGCGCGGATTTCGACCGTGACTACGTCGCCCGCCTTCACCGACGTGACGGGCTCGCCCGCCTCGTTGAGGATGCGCTTGACGACTTCAAGTCCTTCGTAGGACGCGGTCTTGTGGGGCTCGGCGGGCCAGCCCGCAGCGGTCGTGCTGTGGTAGAGCCCCTTGAGGGAGGCGGCGGACGAGAGGCGGAAGGCGGTGCAGTCCGGCGCCGAAAGCGTCACGAAGCCGTCGCCCTTCGCAAGCGACTCGGCGGGGCGCTTCTCCGCTGCCGGCGCCGTGCAGGCGAGCGTCACCGCATCAAGCTTTCCTGCGTGTGCGCCGTTCGAGGGCGCCGAGAGGAGCGCGCTCGCAAGGAAGGCGCGTTCGCGATCCGTGAGCGACGCAAGCGGCCTCGATTCGAGCGTCTGAAGGAGATGTGCGGTGCCTTCTGGCGTCGGCGCGAGGCGCACGGCCGATGCAAGGGCGGGGATGCCGCCGAGTGTCAGCGTATCGTTCCCCTCGGACTTCGAGACGTCGATCGAAATGGCGGCCTTCTGCAGTTCGTCCGCTTCATCGGTGAGGCGCATCAGGCGGTAGGCGTACGCAATGTAGAGCGCCGCAGGGTCGTTTCGCCAGTCAAGTTCGCGGGCGTCCATGCGGTTTCGGAGCGCCTCGATGCGCTCCGCTTCGAGCGTGCCCTCGCGCGTGAGCTGGGCCAGAGCCCAAGCGGCCGTTCGGGCCTGGCCGAGCGTGTCGGGCGTCAGGCCATCGAGGGCGTTGCTGATGGCGTCGGCAAGCCTGCGGACGAGTTCGGGACGCACGTCACGACCGTTTTCACGTAGCGTGAGCACGAAGTCGAGGGCCCATGTCGTGGCCATGAGGCTCGGGGAGCCCCAGGGCCATGCCGAGAGGCCGTTCCAGCCGAGCTGGCCCTCGATCGTGTCGAGCGCCTTCTGGATGCGGGCGGTCGCATCCCTGCGAAGCGCATCGGCGTCGCCCGCGGGAAGCTTCGCGGCGGGGGCGCCGACGAGCTGCGCCCAGGGCATGGCGGCCGAGAGGGCCGCGTCCGAACTCAGCCAGAAGGCTTCGGGAAGACTGCGAACGAGGCCGTGCGCAAGGGGCAGCGGCGTCGTCGAGACCGTGAGGGAGGTTTCGTTTTCCAAGGGAAGCAGGCGGGCTTTGACGGTCACGTCGGCCGTCTTCACGTCGGCGAGCGGTCCCCAGAGGACGTCATGGGTCCTGAGGGCTGCGGGCCTGATCGAGAAGGACGTCGTGCGCGTGACGGCGGATCCCTTTTCGGGCGTGGCCGTCACGGTGACGGATGCGGCGCCCGGCACTGCGCCTGCGGCAATGTCAAAGCGTGCGGTGGCTTCGCCCGGCGCCTCAAGGACGAGAGGCGCGGAGAGCACGCCTGCGCTCAGTCCTTCGGGCAGGCCTAGCGCCACGGATCCCTTCCAGGGCGCCTCGCCGTTGAGGGAGACGACGCCCGTGAAGACGTCGCCAGGTGCGGCGAACCCCGGCAGGATCGGCGTCAGGATGAAGGGCGCGCGCACGGCCGTGTCGATCGAGGCGCCGCCCACGCGACCCTCGGAGGCGCCCACGGCCATGAGACGCACGCCGCCGTTGAATTCGGATGGGAGCGACACCGTGACGGTGCGGCCCTTTTCATCCGTCTCAAGGCTTCCCGCCCACCAGACGGCCGCGCGATCCATCGTGCGCCTGAAGGGATTGGCCATCGCGTCGGCCGAAATGGCCCTCGAGCCGAAGCCGCCGCCGAAGGGCGCCTCGCCCGGAAGCTTCATGCCTTCGGGCATCAGGCCTTCGAGCGTCTGGCGCGTGTCGACCTGAAGTCCTCGGTCTTCGAGAAGCGCATGAACGGGAGACGGCGTCCTATAGCCCGTGAGCGACAGAATGCCCGTGTCGACCGCCCAGAGGAAGACGCGCCCCGGCGCATCTGACTTCACCGTGACCTTCAGCTCGCGCGTGTCGGGCACCACGGCGGGCGCCTCAAGCTTCACGCCGAGCGTGCGGGGCTTCATGTTGAGCGTCACGGGCGCGGTCGCCCTGGCATAGGCCTTGAGGAAGCGCGCGGCATCCTTCGAGGAGCGCACGAGCGAGGCGCTCAGGAAGGCGCGCCCGCTGTAGCCTTCGGGCACCTCCATCTGCGCGGCGTTCGTGCCTGCGCTGACCTTCACCCACTTGGAGACGAGCACTCGATCCGCTTCAAGCGTCACGAGCGCCAGACCCTCGAAGGGCGACACGATGTCGAGACGGGCGAATTCGCCCGCTTCATAAGTCGACTTGTCTGAAACGAGCTTTGCCGTGGCGGCGGGCAGGTCGCCCGAAAGGGCGGGGCGCAGGTCTTCGCCTGCGACGTGATAGGGCAGGCGCGCGAGCACGCGGCCCTGTTTGTCCTTGACGACGAGGGAGAAGTCGCCTGGCGCCGAGGTGTTGAGCGAGGCCGTCGTGCGGCCGTTGGCGTCGGTCGTGACGGCGGATTCCCTCACGGGGCGCTCGACGCTGCGCTCGTCGTAGCGCAGGCGTCCCGTGCTGTCGGAGGCGAGCTCCGTGACGGACTGGCGTGCCATGACGGCGAGGGTGAGCGGCCTGTCGGCGCAGGGCTTGAGGAAGCGGTCGACGAGCAGGAATTCGAACGTGCGCTCCTCGTCCCTCGTGATCCAGCTGAAGGCCTCGGGTGCGGGCATGTCGACGCCGCCCTTTCTGATGGTGGATTCCGCGTGCCTGCGCCAGCCGAGCATGGTGTCGGCGGGAGAGATCAAAAAGCCGACGTTTTCCGTGGCGGCCCTGATGCCGCCGTTTTCGAAGCCCTCGAGCAGCAGACGGCCCTTGAGCGTGCCCGCAGTGGAGGAGAGCGGCAGCGTGAGGGATGCGCGGCCTTCGGCGTCCGTCTCGACGGACTTCACCTTCACCTCGTCGAGCGTGCCCTCGAAGGGCGCGGGGTCGACGAAGGTCCAGCCGGGGAGCTCGGGGAACGAGATGTCGCGGGCGGGCGAGAGAACGAGGCGTGCGCGCATGGCCTTCTTCGCAGCGGGGGCGCCGTAGGACATGGCGAGCGTGGCGTCGATGCCGAGGTCTCCGGGCTTCATCCAGCCGGGCGCCCCTTGGACCATGCGGGCCGTAAGGCGCATCGCCTCGGGCGTGAAGTCGCCGATCGCCGCATGGTGGGTGGAGAGCACGACGTCGCCCGCGAGCAGGTCGATGCGGATTTCGCCCGGCACGGCGTCCGTCGGAATGGTCCAGTCGGCCGATGCGGTGCCTTCGGGCGTAAGTGCGGGGGCGGTCTCGAGCATCGTGCGGCCCGCGGCGTCGGTGATGCGCAGCGTCACGGGCATGCCTGCGGGGAGCCTGTGCCAGTCCGCGGTCTTCACGATCATGCCTGCGTGCACGGTTTCGCCGGGACGGTAGATGCCGCGCTCCGAGAAGACGAGGCCCGTGAGGCCGTCCTCGGAGACGAGGCGCCCTGCGGTGCTGAAGTCGTGGTCATGGTCGACGTTGGAGGCGTCGGAGAGCGAGAGCCAAGCGAGGTCGCCCGTTGCTTCGTTCGTGACGACGACGGCGGCGGGCGCCTTTTCGCGTTCGAGTCCGCGCGTCGTTGCAAAGCGTGCGGCGCCGGTTTCGTCCGTCGTGACGGTTTCGAGAGGGACGCCGTTGGCACCGAGTAGCACGGCGCGAAGGCCGGCGGCGGGAACGCCCCTGACGAGGTCGGCCGCATGGACGACGTGGCTGCCGTCGCGGGAGGTCTTGGCGATGAGGGCCGTGTCGGTGACGAGCACGCGTTTGGCGGCGATGGCCGCAACGCCCCAACCGTCCTTCGTCTTCTTCTCGCCCGTGAGCGTGATCTGGAAGAGCCCTGCGCGTCCGCCGGGAAGCTTCGCCTCGTCGAGCGGGAGCGACGCAAAGCGCCTTCCCGCCGCAACGGGAATGACGCCGTCGGCAGCCTCGGAGAGGGCCTCGGCATTCGTGACGGTCTCGTGTGCGCGCCAGTTCTGGGCCGTGAGCGCAAGGTAGGGATCCCTGATGCGCTCGATGCGCCAGCGGATGCGGTCGACGCCGTCGGCCATGAGCGTGAGGGTTCTCGAGCCCGAGAGCGTCATCATGCTGCCGGGCTGCAGGAATCCGACTGCGGCGCCGGGGTCGGCCGCCGCAAGGACGGTCGTCCAGCCGTCGGAGAGCACGGCGCCCTTTTCGGGACCGAAGCCCGCGGGAAGCGCCAGATGGAGGAAGTCGCCGGGCCGGGCCTTGAGAAGAAGGCGGATGCTGTCGGACGGGGTGTCGGGGTCCTGCGCGATCGAGACGGGGACGGGCGTGCCGCGCGCGAGTACGTCGGGCGTGACGGCGGGTGCTCTGCGCCAGTCGGTGGGCGAGACGGCCTCCTCGTTCATGCGTGCGGGCAGAGCCGTGACGCGCATCGCCGCGACGATGTCCGAGGGCTTCGTGAGGAGCGAGGGCCTGAGCACGAGCTCGTAGACCTGCTCGAGCGTTTCGGTGCGCGTCGGACTGAGCGAGGCCTCGCCCATCTTGTAGAGGCTGTCGGCGGCAGGAATCGTGTAGCTCACGAACGCCTGCCGGAATCCCGGCTGCACGACGGGATGGCGGCCGTCAGCTGCCGTCCACTTGCCCGCGGCCTTCGGGAAGGTGATGCGGACGTTGGTCGCGTTGCCGAGCGTGCGCACGGGGAGCTTCATGTAGAAGCCCGTGCGGAAATGGTTCCAGATGAAGACGGGCTTGCCGAACGTGAGTCCGCTTCTTGAGGGGACGTCGACCTTGACCGAGGCCTCGAAGGCCTTCGTGTCGGCGATGGTCGTCGAGAACAGGGCGTCGACCGTAAGGGCTCGCTCGCCCGAGACGGCGGGGTCCATCCAGAAGGTCGCGAACCCCGACGTCATCGTGAGGGGCGGCGTCGTGAAGTCGATCACGGGCGTGTTGAGCGTCGTTGCGGAGGGCAGGCGCAGGCCCGAGAGGTCGACCTTGAAGGTTGTGCGCTCGGGCCAGGGCTCCTCGGGCGTGAAGGCGAGTGCGCCCCGGGCCTCCCAGCGCCAGACGCCTTCGACGGCGGGCGAGAGCGAGACGCCCGTGACGCGCGAGGAGACGAGGCCGAAGAGCCTGCTGCACTTCGAGGCGGCCTCATTGCCGTATTTGGCCCTGCAGGGCGTCATGTCGGGGGAGAGCTTCACGACGAGCGGCGAGCGACTGTGCTCGGGCAACGAAACCTCGGCCTTGAGCCAGGCGGGCGGCACCGTGGCCGAAAGGGCGGCCGCAGCTTCAAGGGACGCCAGAGTGAGAATGGAAAAGGTGAACGTCGGGACGGTTCGCATGTGGTCTCCTCCGAAAATGGTCCGGCATGTCATCCTCCCACTATAGTCCTCGCTTTCGCAGGGAACCATGAGCGTAACTACCTGACACAGAGGAGCTTGCGGATTCGGCGTGATTTGGGATCACGCATCCGTTGTGAGGAGGCCGGCCTCAGCGGAGCATGCGCGCGTGTGCGGCCTCGCCTCTCAGGTCGCCTTCGGAGCGTACGGGCCTGCCCGAGAGCATCTGGGCGGGCACGACGCAGAGCTCCGCGTAGTCGGAGGCGCTGATGCCGCTGCGTTCGGCATAGGGCTTCACGAAGGAGACGGCGGCGCCGATGCGTTCGGCGAGCAGCGTCGCGAGCGTTTTCCCGGGCCTCAGGAAGTAGACGGCGTTGTTCGTGCGCAGGACGGGCGCGCAGGCGACGCCTTCGGAGGCGGAGAGCACCATGGCGCCGATGACGGTCTGCAGAAGGTCCTTGGGGCGCAGGCTGCCGGGGATGTCGTGAGGGTCGTCCATGCGGCCGCCTCGGGACTTGTACTCGACGGCGAGCACGCCGCCAGCCCTGAGGGCGATGACGGCGTCGGGCTGTGCGTAGAGGCCTCCCGCCTGAAAGGTGCGGCGGTCGGATTCGCGGCAGAGGAGCTCGCCCTCGTCTGCGGGCAGGAAGGGCACGAGGCGCAGGACGGGGTCGTCGAGCCTGTTGACCGCTTCGGCGGGGAAGAACACCGCCTCGACGCCGATGCCGAGCATGTCGGCGTGTCCCGTGGAAAGGCCCTGCCTCACTATGAAGGGAAGCGTCTTGAGAAACTCCCACTCGGGCATGGGCGGCACGACGGGCACGGCGGGGACGGGCGCGGGTTCGGGTTCGCGCCTGAAGGCGGGCTCGGGCCTCGGTGCGGGATCGGGTTCGGGCTTCGGTTCAGGGGCGAGCACCGCAACGTCGGGCTCGCGTCTGGGTTCGGGAGCGGCCTCCCTGCGGGCGGCCGCGTTCGGGACGTTCACGCGCTCGGTGTAGGACGTGTGCCTGATCTCCTCGATGTCCTCGGCGTCGTTCTCGTCTGACTCGAGCATTTCGAGTGCGAGGCGGTCAGCCTCGAGCGGGTCGGGGCGCGAGAGCTTCGGAGCGGCCCTCGTCACGGGGCCGTCGCCTTCGGGAAGGCCGGCGGCGATCTTCGAGAGGCCGATGTTGCGCCTTGCCTGCCTGCGTCTGGCGGCGAGCCACATCGCAAGGGCGACGAGAAGCACGAGCAGGAACCCCGCGGCCGTCATGATGCGGTCGGGGGAGAACTGCTGAAGACCTGCGAGGATCGCGTTCACGTTCATCGTCCTCGTCCCTTTTTCTGAGCTGGTCTGAAGTTCCTGCCTGCGGCGGGGCGGCCTGCGTCCCTGCCGCCCTTGCGGCGGGCGTCGGACGGCGCATAGCGCGGTGCCGTGCCGCGGGGCGCGGCGAGGAGCGCGAAGACGGTGGGAAGCTTGGGCAGCGCACGTTCCTCGGGCATGAGCGCGGCCCAGGCGCGGACCGTCATCGTGCGGATGGATTCATGCTCGCCCGTCACGTCTGTCGCGACGGTGACGCGGGTGTCGGGGGCGAGCGTGGAGACGAGGCTCTCGAGCATCGCGCCGTTTCGGTACGGCGTCTCGATGAAGAGCTGGGTCTCGGAGCGGCGGCTCTGGGTCTCGAGGTCCTTGAGGGCCGCAGCGCGCTCGTCCGCATGCACGGGCAGGTAGCCGAGGAAGCGGAAGCGCTGGCCGTCGAGTCCACTCGCCATGAGCGTCATGAGAATCGACGAGGGGCCGACCCACGGCACGACGCGCAGGCCAAGCTCCTGGGCCCTTGCAACGATCTGTGCGCCCGGATCCGCAATGCCGGGACAGCCCGACTCGCTGACGATCGCGGCATCCTCGCCCGCGAGGACGGGCTCGAGCCAGCGGTCGATCAGGGCGGGGTCGGGATCATGCCCGATCTCCTCGATCCTGAGCTCCGAGATGGGGCCGGGATGGCCGAGCAGCTTCAGGTAGGCGCGCGCATTCTTGGCCGCCTCGACGAAAAAGAGGCGGATGTCTGCGGCGCGGGTGCGCACGGCGGGCGGAATGGCGGCTTCCAGCGTGCCGTCGGCGATGAGGTTGGGAAGGCAGTAGATCGTGCCGGCCATGGGAGGTGCTCCTCAATCAGGCGTCGAGGCCGGGGAGGACTTCAACGCCCGCGCGGGTGAGAAGCGTGGTGAGCGCCATGAGCGGCAGGCCGATCAGGGAGGTCGGGTCGTCCGACTTCACGCTTTCCATGAGCGCGATGCCGAGGCGCTCGATCTTGGCGGCGCCGGCGCAGTCGAAGGGCTTCTCGCGCTCGACGTAGGCCTCGATGGCCTCGTCGGAGAGCGTGCGCATGCGGATCGTCGTCTGGGACTTGACGCGCTCGGCGCGGCCTTCGTCGTCAATGACGCACAGGGCCGTCGTGAACACGACGTCGTGGCCCTGCATGCTCTTGAGCTGGCGGACGGCGTTCTCGTGCGTGTGCGGCTTGCCGAGCTTGACGCCGTTGAGGTCGGCCACCTGATCGGAGCCGATGACGACGGCGCCGGGGTGCTTGTCCCAGATTGCGCGGGCCTTCATTTCGGAAAGGCGCATCGCGGTGTCCTGCGGCGTTTCGCCGGGCAGGGAGGATTCGTCAATGTCGGGGCTTTCGCACGTGTAGGCGATGCCGAGACGGTCGAGGAGCTCGCGGCGGTAGCGGGAGCTCGAGGCGAGGATGAGTGCTTTTGTCATAATGCAGGAATTGTAGCGGGAAGTCCCAAGGCGGGCGAGCGAAATTCCCGCCGCCTGCGCGTGAACAATGTATCCTTTCAGGGCGCCCGTTCCGGGCCTGAAAGTTTTACTGAGGATGACCATGTCTCTTACGCTCGATGTTTTCGAAATCGCCCGCACCCGCCAGACCGTGGAGGGCACGCTTGAGCTTGACGAAATGCCTGAGCTCGCGCACTTCATTCAGGCGCTCGAGGGCTCCCTGAAGTTCAGCGTGACGGGACTCGGCATCGTTGAGCGACTTCCCGCCGCAAGTCTCTCGTTCGAGGGCACGGTCGTCATGCAGTGCGCGCGCTGCAACGAGCCCGTGAGCGTTCCCGTCAGCCGCGAACTCGTCTTCCGCTTCACGAAGACCGAGGCAGAGGCCAATGCGCTCCCGCTCGATGAAGAGGGTGATGATGAGGAGGTTATCGTCGGCAGCCGCAGTCTCTCCGTCGCCGACTGGGTTCAGGAGGAGGCGATCCTGTCGCTTCCCGCCATGCCGCTTCACGACGACTGCGAGATGGACTATGAAAACACGAGCGACGAGGTGGTCGAGGCTGAAAAGCCCAATCCCTTCGCCGCTCTCGCCGCGCTCAAGCACTGAGCCCGAACACCACGCCTTGTGAAGACGCCCACCCGGCATTTGATTCGGAGCGGGTTTTTCCTTGTCTTTTCGGGCTTAGGCTGAGCGGCGTCGGACGCGGTCGCAAGCGAGGCCATGAGCATGGAATGCACAGACCGGCCGAAATCTCCAGCAGGCCCCGTCGTCGGTTCTGGTCCTGAATAAAAATCGCCCGGCTCACACAAGCCGGGCGACGGATGCGTCTGATGACGTTGGCGATGATGACGGCTTTGGAGACGTCAGGCGGTGGCGGCTTCCATCTTTTCCGTGGCCTCGACCGCGAGCTTGGAGGCGGCGGGCAGGATGGACATGCACATGGCGATGATCGGATCGACGATGAATCCGGGGAACGCCTGCTTGAAGAATTCCTCGATTTCCTCAGGCGTGCGGGCGAAGATGCCGCTCATCAGGTAGCCCATCGTGAGGAAAGACGCCGTGAAAAGAGCGCGGCTCTCTTCGTCCATCCTGGAAAGTGTCTCGCTGAGAAGCTTCGCGTAGTGTTCGCCTGCAGTGGGGCCATCGTAATCGCCTTCGATGACGGGGGCGAAGTGCTTCTTGAGAAGGGAGCCGTCGTCCTTCTCGGGTGTGTGATGCACGAGGAATTCCGAAAGCGTGGCAAGGCTGGGAAGGAAGGTTTCGGTAGTGGCGTCTGCCAGATGGAGCTTCTTGAAGTGTTCCTTTGCGGCGGCCTCGTCCTTCAGGAAATGATTGACGGCGGTGAGTGCGCATGAGAGCGGAAGACAGATGTCCTGATTCGCTTCGGCACTTTCGCATGCCTCGTCGAAGCTCCTGCACATCTGCATCACGGGGTCGTCGGATTCGACGAGTTCCACGCCGGCGACGATGCCGGCCAGATGGAGGGCGAGTCCCCGGTCGGAGGCCGCAAGATCGTCAGACTCCGCGAGACGGGAGCTCGCGCGGGAGTCGATGTCTTCGGGACGACAGTCGAGCATGGCGGCCAGGGCGGAGACGAGAAGGGCAAGAGCGACTCTGGCGGGATGGTCGGCCTTCTGGCTCACGGCGCGCTGAAGGTTCCAGAACTGCTCGAAAACGGCATCGAGCTCTCGGTCGAAGGGCGAGAAGCGGCGGGAGACTGCGGCGAGCACGTCGCTTGCCGTGCGGGACTCGTTGAACTGCCTGAGCACGGCCGGAATGAAAAGCGGCTGAATGCCGGAACTCTCAAGGTTTTTCTCGAGAACCTTCGGGTCGTCGTTCGAGAGGTCTCGAAGCACCGAGACGATCCTGTTGTGGCACCACGCAAAGCAGGCGCGGGAACTCGACGAAAGGCGCTGCAGGCTCTTGTTGAGCTCGGCGACGCTAGCGGCCTCGGTCGGAAGTTCGATGAGGCTGCCCCGGAAGTCGGCGTTCATGCCGAGTTCGCCGAACATGATCTCGAGAACCCCCTGAAGGTCCCAGTAGGCGCCCATGAGACCCGTGAGGTCGCTGTTGTCGTAGAGATAGTGCTCGATGGGATCCTCATCGTCGTCGGGATCCGCGCCGGTGACGATGGACGAGGAGGAAATCGCGCCCCAGATGACGTCGAGCGAGACGACGAGCGGATTGCTGTCGTCTCCGAGCGTTCCCGCGAGCTCGCGAATCATGTCTGCGAGGGTTCCGCTCTCGGCGGCCGCGTCACGGTCGAAGGCTTCCGCATCGTCGGCAAGGTCTCCGATGGCCTTGACGGCAGTCTCCAGAACGTTGTTGTCTTCAGCCGTCAGGCCGAGTGCGGCGACGATGGCGGCGGATCCGCAGTGGATGTGCGCATAGAAGGGGCGCAGCGATTCGGGAAGCGCCTTGTAGGCGGTCAGAACGGCGGAAGTCGTGAACTCGGAGGGCGATTCGGTTTGAGGTACCTGCATGGGGAATCCTTCGATTGAAAAAACTGCCAGACTGAAAGTATGCGACAAATCGCCGGCATTCGCGTGCTTGGCAGGGTAATGCCTGAGATTGCGCGGGTTGGGCACTGCTTGTTTTTGGGATCAGCGCCGCCAGTTTTTGTACGGATTCCTTGCGAGCATCGAGTTGTAGTAGCGCGGATCGCCCGTCACCTCCTCGCCGATCCACTCGGGCTTCTCGAAGGAAGCATCCACGGATGGCAGCTCGATCTCGGCCATGACGAGGCCCTCGTTGTCGCCGAAGAATTCGTCCACCTCCCAGACGAAGCCCGTAAACGGAATCTTCGTGCGGGTTTTGTCGATGACGGGCTTTTCGGCGAGTTCGTCGAGCATGGTCCGGGCCTCGTTGTACGGGATCTCGTACTCGTACTCGGGATGCGCGATGCCGCTTCCGCGTCCCTTGACCGTGAGAAAGCCCTTGTCGCCCACGGTTCGCACGCGCACCGTGCGGTTCCTGTCGCTGCAGAGGTAGCCCTGAGCGTAGCGCACGGCGCAGCCGAGCTTCCGCCAGCCGTCCGACTTCACGAGAAACTTGCGTTCGATTTCAATGCCCATGATTCTGGTCCCTCCATTCCATTCAGTGCGCTTCGAGCGCCGCGAGCACGGTCTGCACGAGTGCGAGGCGATTTTCGGGCGTTGCGCCGCCCAAGTCGATCCTCAGCTTGTCGGGCCCGAGCATGCGGGCGTCCTTCCTCGACTGCAGGAAGCGGATGAGTGCCATCGGCTCGACGGCGGGCCTTGCCGTGAATGTGATGACGGTCGCCGTGTCGGCGCAGTCGATCTTGCGCACGCCGAGCGCTTCGCAGCGAAGGCGCAGCCTGTGGATCTGAGTGAGTCTCTGCGCGGCCTCGGGAAGCTTGCCGTAGCGGTCGGCGAGCGATTCGGTCGTGCGGATGATGTCCTCGACACTCGTCGCGGACGAGAGCTCCTTGTAGAAGCCGAGGCGCTGCGAGACGTCCGAGACGTAGCTGCTCGGCAGCAGTGCGGGCGCATGGAGCGAGATTTCCGTGGTCGGCACGAGGGGCTCCGTGAAGTCGGGAAGTTCTCCGCGCTTGAGTGCCTTGACGGCATTGGCGAGCATGCGGCTGTAGAGGTCGAACCCGACCTCGGCGATCTCGCCCGACTGGTGTTCGCCTAGCACTTCGCCCGCGCCTCGGATCTCGAGGTCGTGCATGGCGAGGTAGAAGCCGCTGCCGAGTTCCTCAAGGGACTGGATGGCTTCGAGGCGCTGCTTCGCCTGCTTCGTCGTGGCGCCCGAGGGCGGGGTGAGCAGGTAGGCGTAGGCCTGATGGTGGCTTCGGCCGACGCGGCCGCGCAACTGATGGAGCTGTGCGAGGCCGAGCTTGTCAGCCCGCTGCATGATGATCGTGTTGGCGGTCGGGACGTCGATGCCCGTCTCGATGATGGTCGTGCAGAGGAGCAGGTTGTAGCGCTGCTGGTAGAACTCGCGCATGATGTGTTCGAGCTCGCGCTCGCTCATCTGTCCGTGCGCGACGGCGATGCGCGCTTCGGGAATCAGTGCGGCGAGCTGCTCGCGGCGGTTCTCGATCGTCTCCACCTCGTTGTGCAGGAAGTAGACCTGGCCGCCGCGCTTGAGTTCGCGGATGACGGCCTCGCGGATGAGGCCCGGCTCCTCGGCGTGCACAAAGGTCTTGACCGCCAGACGGCGCTCGGGGGCTGTCGCGATGACGGAGAAGTCGCGGATGCCTTCGAGGCTCATCGAGAGCGTGCGCGGGATCGGCGTGGCCGTGAGCGTGAGGACGTCGACCTCGGCGCGCAGCTTCCTGAGCGTCTCCTTCTGGCGAACGCCGAAGCGGTGTTCCTCGTCGATGATGACGAGGCCGAGGCGCTTGAAGGACACCTTGTCAGTGAGAAGCTTGTGCGTGCCGATCACGATGTCGACCGTGCCGTCGGCGATGCCTTCGAGCGCCTTCGTCGTCTCTTTGCCCGTCCTGAAGCGGGAGAGCTCGGCGACGCGCACGGGCCAGGGCGCGAATCGGTCGCGGAAGGTCTGGGCATGCTGCTCGGCGAGCAGGGTCGTCGGGCAGAGCACGGCCACCTGCCGGCCCGCCGAGACGGCGACGAAGGCCGCGCGCAGCGCGACTTCGGTCTTGCCGAAGCCCACGTCGCCGCAGACAAGGCGGTCCATCGTCTTGCCCGTCGTCATGTCGTTGAGGACGGCGCCGATGGCGGCCGCCTGGTCGGGCGTCTCGTCGAATGCAAAGCCCTCGCAGAAGGCCTCGTAGTCGCTGATGTCGATGGGGAAGACGACGCCCTTGCGGGTCTCGCGCAGCGCATAGAGGTGCAGGAGCTCGGCCGCCGTGTCGCGGACCTGCTCGGCCGCCTTCCTTCTCGCCTTTTCCCAGTCGCCGCGTCCGAGAGCGTGCAGCGGGGCGTTCTCGGGATCGGCGCCCGAGTAGCGCGAGATGAGGTGGAGGTTGGCGATCGGCACGAAGAGCTTGGCCTCGTTCTTGTAGTCGATGCGCAGAAGCTCGGCCTCTCCGTCGGGCGTGTCCATGTGCACGAGCCCCTGATAGCGGCCGATGCCGTGCTCTAGGTGCACGACGGCATCCCCGATCTTGAGTTCGGAGACGTCGCGCACGATCATTTCGATGTTGGTCGACTGGCGGTTGCGGCGCAGACGCGAACGCCTCGGGCTGGCGGCATAGAGCTCGGTCTCGGTGAGGATCGCCGTACCGGGATTCTCAAGGAGGCTGCCCGCAAAGAGCGGCGCGGCCGCAAGGCCCACGGGCGCGTCGCCCGCGAGGAAGTCCGCCCAGTTTTCGTACTCCGTGAATTCGAGGCCCGACGCCCTGAAGAGCTCGCCCATCGTGCCCATGCGGCCCACCGAGGTCGCAACTATGAGCGTGCGGCGGCCCCGCGTCTTCTCGGTCGTCGTGAAGGCGATGAGGTTCGAGACGGGGTTCTGGCTCTTGCGGTCGACCGCAACGCCCTTGAGGGCGAGCGCGTCTTCGGGGGCTCCCTCGCGCCTGAAGGTGAAGCGCGCGAACTTCGAGAGGCTCGTGAAGAACGCTTCGGGCGTGAGCCAGAGCTCCTCGGGCTTCATCGCGGGACGGTCCGCGTCCGTTTCGAGCATGCGCTGGCGCGAGAGCGTCTCCTTCATGAAGCCAGCAAGCGCGGTCTGCACGTCGCCCACGAGCACGACGCGCGTGCCCGCCGACAGATAGTCGGCCAGCGTGGCCGTCTGCTCGAAAAAGAGCGGCAGATAGTATTCGATGCCCGGCGGCAGGACCCCGTTGCCGATGTCGCGGTAGACGAGGCTTTTGCCCGGATCGCCTGCAAAGCGCGTGCGCCAGCGCTGCCTGAAGCCCGTGACGGCCTCGGGCGTCACGGGGAACTCGTGGCCCGGAAGCAGCCTGATCTCGTTGACGGCCTCCATGGAGCGCTGCGTCTCGACGTCGAACCAGCGGATCGACTCGATCTCGTCGTCGAAGAGGTCGAGGCGGAAGGGCCTGTCGGAGCCCATCGGGAAGACGTCGATGATGCTGCCGCGAACGGCGAATTCACCCGCCGCGAGCACCTGCTTGACGCCTGCGTAGCCTGCGGCGGCGAGGTTCGAGCGAAGGCCCTCGACCGAGAGCGTGTCGCCGGGACGGAAGAAGAAGGTGTTCGCGCCCACGTAGGCGACGGGCGCCATGCGCTGGGCGGCCGTGACGGCGGAGGCGATCACGACGTCGAGGCCCTTCGTGCCCGAGGTCATGCGGTAGAGGGTCTCAAGGCGCTCGGAGACGATGTCCTCCTGCGGGGAGAGCACGTCGTAGGGGAGCGTCTCCCAGTCGGGGAGGCTTCTGACGCCGAGTTCGGGACTGAACCAAGGGATCTCCTGCCCGAGCCTCACGGCGTCGAGCGGATCGGCGCAGATGACGAGGAGTCTTTCATGCCTTGTGCGGCACTTCTCGGCCATCTGCGAGAGCGCGAGCGCGTCGGGTGCCGCCGTGCCGATGGGCAGCGCGTACCTGTCGCCTGGCCCGAAACGGAAGATGTCTTCGGAAATCAGGTCTGGGATTGCGCTATTGAACATGTGTGGGCTCCGTTTTGTGTCTTGAGTCGGAAGTGACGATAGCACAAACCGGAGGACTCTCAGAGGGCGGTCGACAGGCGAGGGGCGACACCTTCGGCCGATATGCCGTAGGATTAGGTGAAGGTCGCCCGAGCCTGCGTGCGGCCGATGGAGGCCCGACCATGCTGAGAGCTCATCGATGCAGACGTTATGCGGCGCGCTTGAAGGAACTCATCCGCTGCACGCCCGTGGATCCGCTTCTTCTCACCGAGGGAGAGGTGACGGACCTTGCGTGCCTTCACGCCGACAGCACGCGCCCGACGGCCGGCGAATGCCTCCTTCATGACGACAGGTCTCCCGTCCTCCTTCTCTCCTCCCTTCATCCCGCTCCCGAGACTCTATGGGACGAGGACCTCGCGCTTCTCACGCTTCTTCTCGAGCATTTCGGCCTTCGTCCGAGCATGGAGACGGGGCTTGCGCTCTATACCGCAGTCCTCTGCCGAAGCGCGGGCTTCACCGACTGCCCCGAATTCGAGGGCTTCGAGCGCCCCGCACTGCCCGAGGGCGCCGACCTCGGCACGCTGCTTGTCGATTTTCTGTATCCCGAAAGCAAAAATCCCGGCGTCTGGGAGACGCCGGGATTCGGAGTGCAGGATGCGGCGGAGTTCGCCGCGGGCTAGACCTTAGAAGCGGTACTGACCCTGGATGCCGATGATGTAGGCATCAAGCTTGCGGAACTTGCCGATTTCCTCATGCTTGGAGTTGTAGAGGCTGCGTTCATGCACGCCGTGCAGGTGAGCGAAGCCCACGTCCGTCTGGAAGTCCTTCGTCCAGTGGAAGGAGGAGCCGATGGCGAACCACCAGCGGTCGGCGTCGGGAATCGTGCCGGTACGCGTGTACTTGTCGTCGATCGTGGACGTTTCGTAGGCGATGCCGCCGCGCAGCGTCCAGAAGCTGTTGATGCGGGCGTCGTAGCCGACGGAGTAGAGGTACGTGTCCTTCCAGTTCTTCGGGGAGGAGAAGTCTTTGTGCTCGGTCTCGATCGTCAGGGCCTTGAAGCTCGACCAGTCGGCCCAGCGCATGGTGCCGTAGAGGCTCAGCCAGTCATTGACGTCCCAGGCGGCGGAGAGCATGGCCCAGGCGGGGGCGTCCATGGAGACCTGAGCGTCCATGGAAGTCGGCAGCGCGAAGGTACCTCCTTCGACAGGGACCTTGATTTCGCTGTCGGTATTGAGCGTGCCGTTGACCGTGTGCCCGACGGCGGAGCGGTAGGAGGCACCGATGCGGACGCTTTCAACAGGCGTCCACATCAAGCCGACGTTCCAACCCCAGGCGTCGCCGGAGACCTTCGTGTAGGCCATGCCCGGCTTTAGTTGTTGAAGTTGGGGATGCTTGTCCCAGTTGAAGCCGAGGTCGGCCTTCACGTACTGGTAGGAAATGCCGGCACCGAGCGAGACCTTGTCGGAGAGCTTCCAGGCAAAGGACGGGTTGAAGTCATAGACCTCGATCTTGGCTTCCGTGCCTTCGCCGGACTGCTCCCAGTCTTCACCGTATTCGGTGGAGAGGCCGAACGGCACCGTGAAGCCGAAGCCGATCCAGGTCACGTCATTGATCTGGTGCGAAATGAAGAGGTTCGGGACGGCTTCGGCGTGCTTGCGGCCGTTTTCGTCATGGATGGAGTCGCCTTTCTTGCTGTTGTAGTCGAGGTTGAGGCCGACGCCGACGAAGCCGAACTGGGCCTGCGTGCCCGTGTGAAGCGTCATCGTGGCGGGGTTGTAGTAGAGGCCCGAGACGTCGGTGCCGTCGACACCCATGCCGGCGTAGGCGCGGCCGAGACCGAGAGCGGACTGCTCCGTCAGCTGGAAGCCGCCGGCAACGGCGGCGGAGGAGAAGGTGGCGGCCACGGCGGCGGCAGCGGCGGCGCGGATGAAATTCTGATGCAAGATCTGCTCCTGGTATGGATTGGAGTGCGCGACACATGTCGCTTTTCGGGCTTTTTATGCGTGTTTTCCCGAACGAGGTGTGCACCCTAACACATTGCAACAGAGTTTTAGAAGCGGGCTAATCCGTCAGCATGATGAGTCCCCTGAAAGACGAAAAGCACCGTCAAGCCCTCTGGGAGAGGGTTTTCGGTGCTTTTTTAATCCTGAAGGACTACCTTAGAACAGGTACTGCATCTGGGCGGAGAAGATGTAGGAGTCGAGCGACTTGAATTCGCCGGAGGCCTTCTCGTTGGCGGACACGAGTTCCTTGTCGCCGACGCCCTTGATGTAGGTGGCGCCGAAGTCGAACGTCAGGTTGTCCGTGTACTTGTAGGATGCGCCGCCTGAGAACCAGACGCGGTCGGTGTCGGGAATGACGGCCATGCGGTACTGGTTTTCAACGGGGCCCTGGTCGTAGGCCACGCCGCCGCGGACCGTCCACTGGCCGTTGAGCTTGTAGTCGGCGCCGACGGAGAAGAACCACGTGTCATCCCAATTGTTGGTGATGGTCGAATGGGCAGCAGCGATCTGATCGATCGCAGGCGCGGAGCCAAAGCCGCTGTTGTCAAGAGAGAGGGACTTGAAGTTCGACCACTTGGACCAGCGGGCCGTACCGGAGAGGCGGAGCGCGTCGGTGGCCTCCCACGTGGCGGAGAGCGTGATCGTGTCGGGCGTCTTGATGCGGACCTTCATGTCGCTGGTCAGAGAACTCATACCGTTGATGTCGAGAGTCGTGTGGCCGTCGGCGTTGTGCGCGATGTGGGAGCGGTAGGCGAGGCCGACGCGGACGGTTTCGACAGGCTGGAACATCATGCCCACGTTCCAGCCCCAGGCCCAGCTGTCGCCCTTCACGTTGGCATGGGCCGCCGTCGGGCCAAGCGGAACGCCGAAGCCGAGTTCGGCCTTGGCGTACTGGAGCGAGATGCCGCCGCCGACGCTGAACTTGTCGTTGACCTTCCAGGCCAGATTGGGATTGATGTCGAAGGTGAGGATCATGGACTCGGTGCCACGGTCCTTGCCGTCCCAGTTTTCATCGAATTCGGTGCCCATGCCGTAGGGGACGGTGAGGCCAAGGCCGGCCCAGAGGCTGTCGTTGATCTGGTGGGTGAGAAAGCCGGCGGGAATGGTCTGGCCCTTGAGACGGCCGTTTTCCGTGACGGAGCCGTCATGGCTTTCGTAGTCAAGATTGACCGCAACCCAGGTGCCCGTCGCCTGCATGCGCGTGCCGGAGAGGAGCGTCATGCCCGCGGGGTTGTAGTGAACGGCGGAAAGGTCGTCACCCACGACGCCGGCGCCGGCCATGGCACGGCCCATCTGGATGGCGGATTGCTCGGAGAGCTGGAAGCCCGCAGCGTAGGTCTGGGTGGCAAAGGCGCCGGCAACCATCATCGCAGCGGCGGCAATCTTGAAAGTCGGGTTCTTCAACGGAAAACTCCTGTCAATTGAAAGTCTGAGCGAGGCGTCCCGCGACGGGCGCCGTCGAAAAAATGAATTGAGGGAATTTTGAAGAATCAAAGGACCGAAAACGAATCATCTTTCAAAGGGTTAACCCCAAGTGATGGGCGGCTTAATCCGCGCGGATGATGCTCGCTGAAGTGAATGAAATCGTGTAAATCCCTGTGTTCCAATTGAATGCAAGGGGAAGCGTCTCGATGAGCCTTCCCCGAAGGGGCGGCATGGTAATCCGAAATA
>ERZ507022.86-NODE-86-length-49657-cov-5.41484_pt1 | contig 49657 bp, 39 predicted proteins | sample MGYA00513164_ERZ507022 | MGnify/ENA metagenome assembly ERZ507022 | reverse complement strand
TTCTCTTGTGTAAGCGCTGTGCGGTCATTTTTTCATGTCATATCAGCTCTCATATATTCCTGAAAGTTGCTAGCGTCGCACGCGCACAACGCCCACGTCCATAATTCAGATGAAATCAGCGCTCACGAGTGCGTGAAAGTTGTCAGCGCACAACGCTGACAATGTGTGCGCTCGAAAAACCCTCTCAATTCTCACTCATGAGATACGTAGACGTTGTTAGCGCCGAACGCTCACAATGCTCACGTCCATCGTTAAGAGTGATTGAAATCCTCACCCGTGCATGAATCATGGAACGCTAGAGCAAGTCATGTTTCACGCATCACTCAAGTTCCTACACGCCGCAATAATAACCAGATGAAATAAGCCAGCCCCAACCAAAACCCCGCTAAAATCCCAAGAGTTACTAAAAGCTAAAGAATAGTTTTTTGGTCTTAACGCATTAGGTTAAAGCTTGGTGATAGGACACAATACTGGTTAATCCTGTGCTAAGTTTTACGGAGCGCAACCGTCAAACTTGCGGCACACCACGCCACACACTAAACCCTAGCAACAGTAAGGGGTCACAGCTTCAGCGAACTGAGCTGCGACCCCTTCATTATAGAGAGCTATGCAGTAAACTACTTAATAATCTCAATGCTTTCAATCATCACTGGCTCAACAGGATTATCGCGAGCATCGGTAGCTACTTCATTAATAGCATCCACAACTTTCTTCGAAGCCTCATCTGTAACCTCGCCAAAAATTGTGTGCTTACCGTCTAACCATGTGGTTGGAACTGTAGTAATGAAGAACTGGGAACCGTTAGTGCCAGAGAGTTTACCCGTGAATGGATTTGGACGGCGACCAGCATTTGCCATAGCGAGCTTATAAGGCTCGTCAAAACGATGCTGATTAATCTCATCATCGAAGTTATAGCCAGGACCACCAGTGCCGGTACCCAAAGGGCAGCCACCCTGAATCATAAAGTCCTTAATAACGCGATGGAAGGTGAGACCATTGTAGAAAGGCTCGTGCGACTTTTCACCGGTTAAAGGATCAGTCCATTCCTTTTCACCAGTTGCTAAGCCTACGAAGTTCTCTACGGTTACAGGAGCGTCGTTAGGGAACAGCTCGAGTGTAATATCACCGTGTGTAGTGTGCATAATTGCTTGCATACTATCTCCTTGAATAGTGAAGAATACTTATTCTCAACTAGTCTAGCTTAATCCACACCGAGGTGTCTTGTGGTAACTTGCCATCAGCGGTGAGTTCGCCAGAAGCGAGCACAACTTCGCCAGCGGGAAGTTCGGCAGGGGTAGCGGAGAAGTTCGTCAGATTAGCCCAGCCATTGGCGCGCTTATAGGCAATAATGCCGCCAGGATTGCCGTCAGCACCATCTGTCAAACCGCTTTCCTTATCCTGCTCAAGCCATTCCAAACTCAAATCATTAGTTTGGAATTCGTGACGCAACTTCAAAGCAGCACGGTATAAGCTGAGCATAGAATCAGCATCATCTGCTTCAACATCGGCAGAGAAATCAGCGAACCATGCTGGCTGAGGAAGATGTGGCTTTTCAGAAGCATCAGCAGGAGAGAAGCCGAAGGAACCATCCGCATCAGCAGATACCCATGGAAGCGGAACGCGGCAACCGTCACGACCCTTTAATACGCCATTATTTTGGCTTGTGAAAGCACTCGGATCTTCCAACTGATCCCAAGGAATATCGGCAACTTCAAACAGTCCGAGCTCTTCACCCTGATAAATATAAGCGGAACCTGGTAAAGCCATTTCCAAAAGCAGAGCAGCGCGAGCGCGTTTCGTACCTAGTTCGCGGTTCTCGGTATAGCTCTTACCGTCACGCAAAACCCAATCAACAGCAATCTGATGCTGGTCAGTAGCAGGAATTTGAGGCAAAGCGAAACGTGTTGCGTGACGAATAATATCGTGATTGCTCAAAACCCACGTTGCGCTCGAACCAGAACGTTCAGCAGTTTCAATGCCTGCTTCAATGGCTTCATGGAAGTTATTGCGCGCCCAAAGCTTGGTTGCGAAAGAGAAGTTGAAAATCTGTCCCAAATCATCTTTGCTGGCATACAAATACTGACGTTCAGGACGCACCCAACCTTCAGCAACAGCAAAACGAGGAGGATCGTATTCGTTGAACACTTTACGCCATTCAGCGTAAACTTCGTGCACCTCATTGCGGTCGAAGAGTGGGTGAGAGCCGTCAATGCGGTTAGCTCCATCGCGAGGGGAGACCTCGGCAATCTCTGGGGAATTCATATCCTTCTTCAAAGCGTGAGCCACGTCGATGCGGAAGCCATCGGTACCGTGATCGGACCAGAAGCGCAGGGTCTTAATAAACTCAGCGTGAACATCTGGATTGTCCCAGTTCCAATCCGGCTGTTCTGGAGCGAACATGTGCAAATACCACTGACCGTCCTCTACGCGCGTCCATGCAGGACCGCCGAAAATGGACTCCCAATCGTATGGAGGCAGCTCGCCGTTTTCGCCTCGACCATCGCGGAAGATGTAGCGGTCGCGCTCAGGTGAATCCTTACCAGCAGCCAAAGCAGCCTTAAAGAACTCGTGACGGTTGGAACTGTGGTTAGGAACAATATCGACCACAACTTTAATACCCACAGCATGAGCTGCTTCAACCATGGCGTCAAAATCGTCCATAGTTCCCAAACGAGGGTCCACATTGCGGTAGTCGTCCACATCGTAACCGCCGTCGGCCAAAGCGGATGGGTAGAAAGGCGAGAGCCAGATAGCGTCTACGCCCAACTTATCCAAGTAATCCATATGAGCAGTAATGCCCGGAATGTCGCCCAAACCCGAGCCGGTGCTATCGGCGAAGGAGCGAGGATAAATCTGATACACCACTGCGTTCTGCCACCATAAAGCGTCAGTGGAGCGCTGAATTTCTGCCATAAAACTCTCCTTTAAGTTTTGGTTGGTACGGTTTGCATATAACCCTTACTAATGTAACCGTTTTCCATTTTGTTTCCGAGAGAAAGTATATATGATTTTGCATATAATATGAAAGCGTTTGCCATTTTCGGCGAGTCGCATGTAAAAGTGCTGTATGGCATGGAAATACTTGATGATATCGTTTGCAAAAATTAGGTAAACTGTGTTGCTGTGGATATTTTGCAGTAACTGGAAAAACTGAGCGAAAATTTAGCGAGAAATTCATCGAGAATCTGTGCGCAGAATAAAGCGCTATAAAGATACTGCATAAAGATAGCGCCAAGGTTTGCCGTGCGTGCAACAATAGAAGCGATATAGAATCACGATAGAATCAATGCGTACAGCGTACTAAAGTGCAACAGAAGACCAGTGCATGTGCGTTGAGGGGAGATAAATATGGCGCAGGAAACGGCTTTGAGTGCGGAAGAATCTCGACTCATTTGGATTGATTGCGAGATGACCGGTTTAGATATTAATAACGATGAGCTATGCGAAGTATCCGTGGTCCCTACTGACTTTAATTTACGTGTTCTCGACGAAGGCATTGATTTAGTAATTAAGCCAAGTCAAGCAGCGGTGGATCATATGAATGATTTTGTGCGCAATATGCACACATCCTCCGGCTTAATCAACGAGTGGAATAACGGTTTAAGCCTAGCTGATGCGCAGCAGCAGATTATTGAATACGTACAGCGTTTTTTGCCAACCGATGGTAATGGAAAAGCTCATTTAGCAGGAAATTCCATCCATTCCGATAAAAAATTCCTCGACAAATACATGCCTGAACTCATGAGCAATCTGCACTACCGCATTATTGACGTGAGCACTCTTAAAGAGCTGAGCCGCCGCTGGTATCCAGCTGTGTACGAAAATAAGCCTGCTAAGCATGGCGGACACCGCGCTTTGGCAGATATTATTGAATCTATTGATGAACTGCGTTATTACCGAGATATGATGTTCGTCCAAGCTCAGCCAAGCGCTCAAGAAGCTCAAGCAGGTGCTGAGCATGTAGAAGAAACTAGTTTGCTGCGTGAGTACGAAAAGAACGGCAACGCTTTAACAAGCGAAGATACGCCAGAAAAAGCTGATTATTAAAACGCTGAGCGTATGCAGCTGTGTAAAACTCACGGATAGTTACGCCCATAATCTGCCTGAGAAGAGGACCTTACTATGCTACAAAGTCAAGCTCTACAGATTCTCAACTCCGGTGCATCTGCATATCTAACAGGTGCACCGGGAGCAGGTAAAACCTATGTTCTTAATCAATTTATTAAGCGAGCGCGTACAGAAGGTAAAATAGTCGCAGTTACAGCCTCTACAGGTATTGCGTCCACGCATATTAACGGGCAAACTATCCATTCATACAGCGGCTTAGGCGTAAATACGTATCTCACAGAAAGTGTAACGAAACGTATTCTCACCAGACGCAAGAAAACTATTGCGAACACCGATATTCTCATTATTGATGAAGTATCTATGATTCATGCATGGCTTTTCGACCTCGTAGATGAAATCTGCAGGCGCGCTCGCAAAAATGATTTACCTTTCGGTGGCATGCAAGTTGTGGTCTCTGGCGACTTCTTCCAATTACCTCCTGTGTCTGTGGCATCGCGAAATGCCGATCTTCTGGGACTGTCGCCAGAAGCTGTGATCATGCAAGACAAATACGCATCGCATGGCAAAGATATGAACGGTTTTATTACCGAATCTTTTGTATGGGATGCGCTTCGTCCTGTTATCTGTTATCTCACAGAACAGCATCGTCAAGATGACGGTCAACTTCTCAGCGTTCTCAGCTCTATACGTGACGGTTCGGTTGATCAAAACGATTACAATACAATCGCTTCACGCATGTCTGCTTCTTTTGATGAGAACGATCTTATTACGCATCTGTTCCCTTCAAATAAACAAGCAGATTCGCTCAATGACACTCGTTTGGCTTTATTGCGTGGCGATGCACATGCGTTCGTAGCGGCATCATCGGGATCTAAGCAGCTGGTTGACCGTCTAAAGAAGAATATGCTTGCTCCAGAAACTCTTGTTCTTAAAGAGGGAGCTACAGTTATGGCTCTGCGCAATGACAGCGATAAACAATATGTGAATGGCTCTCTGGGCATCGTAAAATCTTTTGCTTCTGAATCTAAAGGCGGATGGCCCATCGTGGAATTTGAAAACGGTCATGTGGTTACAATGAAGCCAGCAGATTGGGAAATTACTGATGCGGACACTGTTCTTGCCGTAGTTTCTCAAGTTCCTTTGCGCTGTGCGTGGGCTATTACTATTCATAAATCACAAGGAATGACTTTAGATCGCTCTGTTATGGATTTGCGTCGCACATTTGCTCCCGGAATGGGATATGTAGCTATGTCGCGAGTACAAGGATTAGAAGGCTTGTTCGTGCAAGGTTTGACTGAACGCGCCTTCCTCGTGTCTCAACAAGCAGTATTTTTAGATGCACAGTTGCGCTTTGAGTCTGAAACAGCAAGCGCTTTACTGGAGAAAGAAGGGCAACAGGCAGTTCTCCAATCTCAACGTCCTGTTGCGTTGAACGAGGCTGAAGATGAGTTCAATCAAGGAGCACTGTTCTAAGTAGCTGCTCCTATACTAGTCCTTCCTATAGTCGGTCTCTTCACGTGGTTCTAAGCGTAACTGGTAAAGTCGGGTAGCGCCTATAATCTTGGGTTTTATGAGCTCAGAAGTATTACGTATGTCCCAGATGTTTTTGCGCACATTGCGCGACGATCCAGCGGACGCAGATGTTAATTCAGCAAAGTTGCTTATCCGGGCAGGATATATTCGCAAAGTAGGACCAGGCTTATACTCGTGGCTTCCTCTTGGCTTAAAAGTTCTGCGTAAAATTGAAAACGTTATTCGCGAGGAATTAGCGAAAACTGGCGCTCAGGAAGTTGAATTTCCTGTGCTTTTGCCAAAAGATCCATACACTGCTACGAATCGTTGGGAAGAGTATGGAGATAACCTCTTCCGTGTAAAAGATCGTCATGATGCAGACTATTTGCTCGTGCCTACTGCTGAGGAAATGTTCACCTTGATGGTCAAGGATATGTATTCCTCCTACAAGGATTTGCCTGTTACTTTGTATCAGATTAAGTCCAAGTATCGCGATGAATTCCGTCCTCGTGCAGGCATGATTCGTGGACGCGAATTTGTGATGCAAGATGCATATTCCTTCGACATGACCGAAGAGGATTTGAAGAAGAACTACCTGATTCAGCGCGATGCTTATGAGCGTATTTTCCAGCGACTACACGTGCCTTATGTGATGGTTCATGCAACCTCCGGCCCGATGGGTGGCTCTGCTTCTGAGGAATTCTTGTCGCCTATGCCTATTGGCGAAGATACATTCGCTTTGGCTCCTTCTGGCGCAGCATGGAATGTGGAAGCGCTTACTACAGTGAAGCCACAGGATGTTGATTTTAGCTCTACTGAAGCTATGGTGGCTTTGGAAACACCAGATTCACCAACTATTGAAACTTTGGTGGATCAATCTAATGCTTTGCATCCTCGTAGCGATGGTCGTTCGTGGCAAGCGGAAGACACGTTAAAGAACCTGATGATTGCTGTGAAGCATCCAACAGGTGAGCGTGAGGTCGTAGCTATTGGCGTGCCAGGGGATCGTCAGGTAGATATGAAGCGTTTGGAAGCTAGCTTCACCCCAGCTGAGATTGAAGAAGCAACACCAGAAGATTTGGCTGCTTTCCCAGAGCTCGTTAAGGGATATATTGGGCCAGGCGTGCTCGGACCACAGAATACCGATGAAGAAGGTCATTCACGCATTAAGTATCTGCTCGATGCTCATATTGCTCGAGGTTCCGAATGGATTACTGGTGCAGATGCAGCTGATACACACGTTTTCCACGCTGTGTATGGACGCGATTTCGAGGCTGACGGTTTCGTTGAGGCTGTAGAAGTACGCACTGGAGATATGAGCCCTGATGGTTCAGGTCCGCTCAGCTTGGAGCGCGGCGTAGAAATTGGTCAGGTGTTCCAGCTCGGTTTGAAATACTCGAAGGCTTTGGATCTGACTGTTTTGAACGAGAACGGTAAAGCTGTGCCTGTATGGATGGGCTGCTATGGCATTGGTGTGTCTCGTGTGATGAGCTGCATTGCTGAATTCTTCAACGATGAGAACGGTTTGAAGTGGCCAGTAGAAGTAGCTCCTGCTCAGGTGCATGTTATTGCTACAGGTCGCGATCAGATGGCTTTTGATACGGCAGAACAGCTCGTTGAGCAGTTAGCTTCTGCAGGTATTGAAGTTATTTTTGATGACCGCGCTAAGGTATCTCCAGGTATTAAGTTTAAGGATTCCGAACTTTTGGGTATGCCGCTGATTGCAGTAAGCGGTCGCGATACCGTAAATAACGGAACTATTGAAATTCGTTTCCGTGATGGTTCAGATACCAAGGTTGTGTCGATTGAAGAGGCTGCGCAGGCAATTATTGAGGCTGTGAACGCTCTATAATATGTGGCTACACTTTTAGATAGTTAAAGAGATCGCATTGAAAGTGCGGTCTCTTTTGCTTTTGTGATTACTTATGTGTGGCTTATATGATTTGTCAAGCTGAGGCGAGTTATTCACATTGGTTCACATATACGTGACAAGATGATTTTTGGTTCTAATCTTGGCATAGTAGAGCTACAGTCTCAAGTAGAAAGCTTGAGAGAAAAGGTATCGAAGGAGATATGATGACTAACTCAGCTCAGATAGTGCTTACTGGTTATGTGGGAACCGAGCCAAAAACATGGACAACGAATTCTAATACACCAGTGTGTAACTTCCGCGTTGGCTCTACACGTCGCTATTTCAGCACGAAAGAAAATCAATGGAAATCTGCAGAAACCACATGGGTACAGGTCAAGTCTTTCAGAAATCTCGCCACCCATGCTATGAAATCATTAAGTGTAGGAGATCCCGTTATTATTGTGGGTGCTTTGAGTATAGATTCATGGGAGAAAGATGGAGTACGTCATACTATTCCCACTATAGAAGCTACCAGTATTGGGCATAATCTCAGTTTTGGCGATGGCATGTTTAAAAAAGATGAAAGCTTAAAAAATACCCCACAACAAACGCAGTCTGCGCCTTCTGCGCCTTCTGCTCCTTCTCAAAACTCGTCATCTCAGGCAGCAGTTTCTGAGAATGAATCGAGTGCACACGATATCGTCGATGCTCCCGTGAATATATAAAACCCTGTTTCTTGCCTCCTTCGAGGCAAGAAACAGGGGGCATAATGCATGTATATCGCTTACCAGATATGTACGCGCTGGTCAGGAGCCAAATACATGGCATCTCCTTCATGCACATCGAAAGCATCGTAGAAACGATCAACGTTGCGCACAATACCGTTCACACGGAATTCAGCAGGAGAATGTGGATCAATCTGCAGGTATTGCTCTGCCATCTCCACACGAATAACGCTACGCCAAATCGATGCATACGAGAGGAAGAAGCGCTGCACACCAGTGAAGCCATCAATAACAGGAGCTGAATCTAGTGCGCGCGTTAACTCTTCATCGGAATCATTCTGAGCGCCAAGAGACAAGGCATAAGCCTTTAAGGAAATATTTACACCACCTAAATCACCAATATTTTCCCCAATAGTAAAGGCACCTTTGACGTGTGGCATCTGGTCAGCCTTACCTTGAGCAGTATACTTGTCTGCCACATCTTGAGGGGTGAACTGATCGTACTGGTCAATTAAAGAATGCGTCAGCTTGTCGAACTTTTCGCGGTCTGTTTGTGTCCACCAGTCTTTCAGATTTCCATCGCCGTCATACTTACTGCCTTGGTCGTCGAAACCATGACCAATCTCGTGGCCAATAACTGCTCCAATGCCACCGTAGTTAGCAGCATCATCGGCATCAGCGTGGAAGAAAGGAGGCTGCAAAATAGCAGCAGGGAATACAATCACATTCGTTGTTGGCTCATAATACGCATTCACAGTTTGTGGAGTCATAAGCCATTCGCGCTTATCGACCAGCTGACCTGCTTTAGCTAACTGATAAGCTGTTTCGTACAAGCTTGCATTGCGTAAATTGTGAATAAGGCTGTATTCTTCACGAATATCCAAAGCGGAATAGTCCCGCCATTTATCTGGGTATCCAATCATTGGTGTGAACTTAGATAGTTTATCTAAGGCCTTCTCCTGCGTATCTTTACCCAACCATGCGCTCGACTTAATAGAGACCTCATATGCATGAATAAGATTATCTACTAGCTCGCTCATGCGTGCCTTCGAAGAAGCAGGGAAGTGACGCTTCACATATTCCTGAGCAATTTCTTCTCCAGACACGCCATCTACCAGAGCTACAGCTCGACGCCAACGGTCACGCTGTACTGTTGTTCCACGCAAAACCTTGCCATAGAAATCAAACTTTGCATTTTCAAAATCAGATGGTAAATAGCTTGCCCAATGAATAAGCACATGAACTCGTGCCCAGAGCTTCACGTCATCAACATCGGCATCCGACCAGAACTGATCAATACCATCAATAAAGCTTGGCTGATACACAATAACATGAGATAGTGCAGAACGTAATGACAAAGGCTGTGCATGGGAAGCCTCAGAATTGTTATATGATTCCTGCCATGCATCCACCCATGCTTCCAAGTTGAAACTATTTAATGCAGCAGCAAACTCATCAAAAGTACGCGGATTATACGTTTTATCGCTATCGCGAGAAGCAACGACATCCCAATGATGAGAGGCAATAGAACGCTCAATATCCACAAACTTACGTGCAGAACGCAAACCTTGCTTCTCATCCTTCACATAGCCTGCTAAGAGAAGAAGCTGTGCAACCATAGCAGTATATTTTTCCACCACTGGCTTGTGGTTATCTTCACGATAATATGCCTCATCAGGCAAACCTAAACCAGACTGGAAAATATGAACGGTATGATGCGTAGGATTTCCAGGGTCTGCAAACACAGCCTGGGAGAATAAAGAAGGTCCGCCAGCTGCATCCATAGCACCCAAGACCTGAGTTAAACCAATTTTTGTGGTAACTTCATCAATACGATTCAAATCCTCGCGAATAGGATTAATACCCGCACGCTCAATAGTCTCCGTATCCATAAAGGAACGGTACAGAGCCACAGACTTAGGGCTGCTTGGGTGAGCTTCTTCCAAAATCTCATGAATCTGCTCTTCAGCATCATCAGCAAGCTTATCGAAAGAGCCGTAGCGAGCCTTATCTGCAGGCAGTTCGTACGAGTCAATCCATGTGCCATTAACGTGACGGAAAAAATCAGCCTGAGCAGGAACGGTAGACGATAAAGACTCTACATCAATACCTGAGCTGACTGAATCAGCAGAGCGGACGGAGCGCGCGCGTGAAAGCGCGAAAATAGTAGAACGGTTCATAAAAGTCATACCTATAAGGGTAACGCACAACAGCTGAGGAAACTGAAAATGTTCAAAAACTCACCTGAGAGAAAACAAAAGAACCACATAAGTTCGACCCCTCGAAACTATAACGAATACGCCTAAAAAGCTGTTATTTGCAAAAAGAGCTTGTAGATTCTTAACATCAGCACAAAACCAACCGTGCAGAAAGAAGGCGCACATGCTCAGTACGGCAACTACTCTTATAGGAGCTGTGCTTCTGGCTGGTACGTTGAGCGTTGACGCGCTCTCGGTAAGCATGTCAATTGGTGCACGCATGCATGGTGCTTTGATGCCTCAGCATTACCGCACTGCGATTGCTTGGTTTGCTGGATTACATGCCGTTGTGTATTCTTTAGGCTTTCTTTTGGGAGATTCCTTAGCTCGTGTCATGAATGGCGTGGGAGCATGGGTATCTTTTACTTTGCTTGTTATTGTTGGCGCTATTATGATCCGTTCGGCTTTTGCAACGTCTCAAGAAGATGAGTGTATGGAATCGATTCCTTCACTGCAATGGAAAACCTTAGCGCCGCTCGCTTTTGCGTGCAGTATCGATGCTAGTGCAGTTGGTTCGAGTGTAGGATTATCGGGAAGTTTGCCGTACGGTGTAAGCGTGCTTATGCTCGGCATAGTAACAGCTCTTGCTGTAAGCCTAGGACTTCGCTTGGGCGATGTTGCTGGACAAAAATGGCAGCGTCGCGCTGAAGTAGGCGGAGGATTGGTGCTTATCTTACTAGGAGTGAAGGCACTTCTGTAATAACTTTTCTACTGTTTGGGTGTGGGCGTATTCTAAAAGCATGATTGAACTGAAAACTCCTCAAGAAATTCAGCAGATGCGCCCAGCAGGAAAGTTTGTGGGACAGATTCTGTCTGATTTGAAGAAAATGACGACAGTAGGCACAAATCTGCTGGAGATTGACAACTTCGTTAAGAATGCTATTGAAAACCGCGCGGGAGCAACATCCTGCTACGTTGATTATGCTCCAGATTTTGGAACTGGACCATTTGCGCACTATATTTGCACGTCAGTTAATGATGCTGTGCTTCATGGTATTCCTTATGATTACAACTTGAAGAACGGCGATCTGCTCAGCCTTGATTTAGCAATTAACGTTGATGGTTGGGTAGGAGATTCCGCTATTAGTTTTGTAGTAGGAGATGCTAATCCAGAAGATTTGCGCTTGATTAAGAGCACTGAAGAAGCTTTGGCTGCAGGTATTGAACAGGCTCGCTCGGGCAACCGTTTGGGAGATATTTCTGCTGCTATTGGTGACGTTGCTGCTAGCTACGGTTATGACGTGAACTTAGAATTCGGCGGCCACGGCGTGGGACATATTATGCATGGAGATCCACACGTGCCAAATAACGGTCGCGCACACCACGGTTACCGTTTACGTCCAGGTTTGGTTATTGCTATTGAGCCATGGTTCTTAGCTACCACAGATGAGATTTATCAGGATGAGAATGACGGGTGGACGTTGCGTTCTGTTGACGGTTCACGCGGCGCTCATACCGAGCATACTATTGCAATTACTGATGGAGATCCGATTATCTTAACAGCTCGCGACGAGTAAGAAATAGAGGCTGTGCATTCATGCACAGCCTCTATTCATCAATCATTAATTTTTATGTAAAGCGGAGTTGAGCTCAATACCCAGCTTGCCTTGAGCGCGTGAACGAGCTTCAATCGCACCAGTTACCGAGTTGCGGATAAACAAAATATTATCTTTACCGCTTAAATCAGCGCCTTTAACTACTTCTAAGCTCATTCCTGCAGCCAAACGTTCTTTATCGTATACGCTAATCTTAGTGCCAGCTGTTACATATAATCCAGCCTCAACAACACAGTTATCGCCCAAAGAAATACCAATACCAGCATTTGCGCCGAGCAAAGAGTGACGACCGATAGATACACGATGCTTACCGCCACCGCTGAGCGTCCCCATAATGGAAGCGCCGCCACCAATATCGGAGCCATCGCCCACAACAACACCTTGCGAAATGCGTCCTTCAACCATGGATGTGCCGAGCGTACCAGCGTTAAAATTCACGAAGCCTTCATGCATAACTGTTGTGCCCTCAGCCAAATGAGCGCCTAAACGGATACGGTCAGCATTACCAATACGCACTCCTGTTGGCACCACATAATCCACCATGCGCGGGAATTTATCGATAGACAGCACGTTCACATCAGCCGCAATATGACCATGCGCACGCGCATCAGCAAGCACATCCAACTTGCGCACAGCAAAATTCTCCACCGCAAACGGGCCATAATTCGTCCACACAACATTGTTGAGTGCACCAAAAATCCCATCAAGATTCACGGAGTTTGGAATCGCCAAACGCATTGACAACAAATGCAATCGGGCATAGGCGTCAGCTGCATCCACAATCGGCTCATCAAGATACGACACAGTAAACACAGGCACACGACGCACCCCGCGCGCATCAGCAGAATCGTAAGCGGCATTGCCAAAACCGTGCGCACCGCGTGAGCCTTCAGAAGGAACAGAATCTGCCGTACCAAGTGTCAAAGACGGATACCACACATCCAAGGTATCGTCTGCTTCATCAATCGAAGCTAAACCCCAACCGTATGCCACACGCTGGGATGAAGACTGTGTTGAAATCTGTGTTTGAGTCATTTCTTCTGTCATGTTGTCTCACTTTCTGGCGACGAACTCTTTTGTTTACTTCTGCTTACTATCGCTTACTATAATCGCAGCGCGCTATGAATAGAGTAAATAGACTAAAAACCGTATACAGTGCGCGTCATCTATCTCAGAAAAAACATCCCAGAAAACATCTCAGAAGTCACCATGTCATCCACTCAACACCCCGTAAATGTGCCTAGGTTGTTAAGGCATGAGCAAAACAGCTGAACTAGACCTCCCAAAAGCGTAGGCTAAATAAACGTGGCAGATTATGACTTTTCTCAAGATCTAGAAGTAGCACGCGCGAAATACGAGACTATTGCTGGGGCAGTAAATCTCGATGCTTTGCGTACACAGATTAAGGATTTAGAGCGCGAAGCCAGTGAGCCAAACTTATGGGATAATCCTGAACACGCACAGAAAGTGACGGCAAAGTTATCGGCAAGCCAGGCGCAATTGCGCAAATTAAACGCGGTGGCTCAACGTTTGGATGATATTGCAACCCTCTACGAGTTGGGGTCTGAAGAAGACGATGAAGACAGTATGAGCGAAGCAAGCGCCGAACTCGTTGCCACTACAAAAGAACTCGAAGAAATCGAAATTCAAACCTTGCTAGATGGCGATTACGATGACCGCACAGCTGTGGTAACTATTCGTTCTGGTGCTGGCGGCGTTGATGCTGCCGATTGGGCACACATGTTGTTGCGCATGTATGTGCGTTACGCTGAACGTAACGGCTATAAAGTCAAGATTTTAGATACTTCATATGCAGAAGAGGCTGGTATTAAGTCAGCAACAATGCAGATTGAAGGCGATTATGCTTATGGAAAGCTTTCCGTCGAAGGCGGAACGCATCGTCTTGTACGTATTTCTCCTTTTGATAACCAGTCGCGTCGTCAAACGAGCTTTGCTGCTGTAGAAGTTATTCCTTTGGTAGAAGAAACAGACCATATCGATGTGCCAGATGCAGATATTCGCATCGATACGTATATGTCGTCTGGTCCTGGCGGTCAAGGTGTAAATACCACGTACTCTGCTGTGCGATTAACCCACATTCCCACCGGTATTGTTATTACCATGCAAGACGAGCGCAGTCAGATTCAAAATCGTGCTGCTGCTATGAGCATTTTGCAGTCGCGTCTGCTAGTTATGAAGCATGAGGAAGAAGCGAAAACACGTAAGGAACTAGCTGGCGATATTAAAGCTAGTTGGGGAGACCAGATGCGTTCCTATGTGCTCCACCCTTATCAAATGGTAAAAGATTTGCGCACCGGCTATGAAACCTCAGATACTCAAGGTGTATTTGATGGCGATTTGAACGCTTTTATTGATGCAGGAATTCGTTGGCGCCATCAGCAGCGTCGTGAAGCGCTTGCTGAGCAAGAATGAGCCAAGCAAGGCTACAGCGAGCAAAACTAAGTAGAGCAAAACTAAACTGAGCAAGTACAAGAAGGGAAGACCATGGCACTGATTGATTTAGTGAATGTGAGCAAAGTCTATGAGCATGCATCACGTCCAGCCTTGGAAGATGTGAATGTGCATATTGATCGAGGAGATTTTGTCTTCCTTGTAGGCGCTAGTGGTGCTGGTAAATCAACTTTATTGAGCCTCTTGCTACGCGAAGAAGAAATTAGCGAGGGCGAAATTCGTGTGGCGGGTAATGATTTGCGTCGTATTTCTCACCGTCGCGTGCCGCATTATCGTCGTGGCATAGGTTTCGTTTTCCAGGATTATAAGTTATTAGAAAATAAAACAGTGTGGGAGAACGTTGCTTTTGCTTTAGAAGTGATTGGCACGAAGCGCTCTACTATTAAATCTATTGTTCCTCAGGTTTTGGAAGCTGTTGGTTTAACAGGTAAAGAAAACCGTATGCCTCACGAACTGTCTGGTGGTGAAGCTCAACGTGTGGCTATTGCACGAGCCTACGCTAATCATCCAGCTATTATTCTGGCAGATGAGCCAACAGGAAATCTTGATCCTACGACATCTGTGGGCATTATGGAAGTGCTTGAAGCCATTAACCGCACCGGCACAACGATTGTTATGGCTACGCATAACGAAGAAATTGTAAACTCCATGCGTAAGCGTGTTATTGAGTTGCATAACGGTCGCATTGTTCGTGACGAAGAAAACGGTATGTATGATTCTGCTTTGTATTTCCCTGATGAAGAAGTAGCACAGAAAACTCATTTAAAGCAAACTGAAGAGGCTATTGATTCGCTGACTGCTGCTCTTCCAGAAACAACGATAAGTGATAATTATGAAGAAGAAGTCGTCGATATAGATGCCCTTCATGGCACATCTAATAATTCTGAAGAATCTGATGGTATTGCACGCTTAGCGCGCAATGTTCATGCTGGTCGCCGCGGTCGTTTCGGAGAGGCTTTTGCCCCAGCAGAAGAAACACTCACCTGGGGCGGAGGACTCAGACAAGAGAACTCCGTTCCGGCACCTCCTCAGAACGAGCAACGTAACGAGGTCACGCAAGAGCCTACGCAAGAATCTGCACAAGAATCTGCAGTTCCTCCAGCACCTCCAGCATTCCTGATGGAAGACGCCAAAAATACACTCAACAACAATACTGAACAGTCAAAGGATGGCGAATAATCATGCGTTCGCGTTTTATTTTGTCTCAAACATGGACGAATTTTAAGCGTAACGGAGCCATGATTATCTCCGTTATGCTGGTAACCTTTATTTCTTTCCTTTTTATTGGTTCTGCCGCTCTCATGCAGACGCAGGTTCAAAAGGCTAAAGGCGATTGGTACGATCAGGTAGAAGTTGTGGTGTGGCTATGCCCAGATGGTAAGAGCACATCCGCTAACTGTGCTTCAGGGACAGCACTAACTGACGGTGAAGTTTCTGATATTGAAGCCAAAATTCAAACAGAACTGTCGGGAGTTGTTTCTTCTATCCGTTATGTGTCTAAAGAAGACTTCTTTAAGAATACTTTTGTGAAGCAGTATCCTGGCGGGGTATATGAGGGGCGAACACTTACTGCTGCAGATATGCAAGCTTCTTTACGTTTGAAGCTCAAAGATGCTAATAAATATCAGCTTGTTTCTGAAATGCTGAGCGGAACTAAGGGAGTGGAACAGGTTGAAGATCAGCGAGAAATCTTCGAACCTGTTTTTGCTGTGCTGAATCGCGGAACAGTAGTAGCAAGTGTTTTGGCAGGCGTTATGATTATTGTGGCAGTTTTGCTCACGGGCACAACTATTCGTATGAGCGCAGCCAGCAGGCGTAAAGAGACAGAGATTATGCGTTATGTAGGTGCTTCCAATTGGGCAATCCGTATGCCATTTATTTTGGAAGGCGTTTTAGCCTCGGTTCTCGGCTCTCTTCTCGCTATCGGATCATTGATGGCTGTTGTAAAGATTTTCGTTACTGATTGGCTTGCACAACAGATTACATGGATGACTTTTATTAATATGACGAGCGTCTTATGGATTGCGCCGTGGATTCTTCTGGGATCTGTTGTGCTGTCTGTTATCGCTTCCTCAATTTCGCTACGAAAGTATCTACACGCATAATTCTTGACCGTCCAGTATTCGTGTATTAGCGTGTATATAAGCGGTTAAACCGAGAAGATTGAAGGACAATATGAAAGCACCAACGAAAAATATGCGTGCCAAGCTTAAAGCAGCTGTGGCAGCAGGAACCGTCGCTCTTTCACTGGTCTCAGGAAGTATCGTATCGTGGTACGTATCTCCTCTTACTGATGCGTATGCGGTTACACCGTATCAGACTTTAGCTCAACATCAGCAGGCACAAGCACAGCTGAAGGCTCAGTTAGCTGGTGTTAATAATCAACTAGCCCGTCTCATCACTGATTTAGATGATTTAGTGAATAATCAAATACCTGCAGCTCAAGATGCAGCATCGCAAGCTCAAGATGCAGCGCAGGCAGCAGCTCAGCGCGCACAGGAAGCCAGCGAGCGTCTGAGCGCAGCACAGAACGATAAAACTATGCTCGAAAATCAGTTGCAAAATACGCAGGCAAGTAATGAAACAGCTAAGGAAAACGTGGCTGCTCTAGCACGTCAAAGTTTCCATAGTTCTAACGCGTCGAAAACGATGAGCGTTGTTACTGGCTCAAAATCTACATCTGACTTTATTCAATCCATGCAGTCGGATGCTGCTGTCGGTCGTGTAGAAGCAAAAACAGCATCTGATTCTGCAACTGAATTAAATACGGGTAAGAATCGTGCTGACCGTCTTGTGGCTATTGAACAACGCATTAGTGATTTGAAGAATCAAGCAGACAGCGAATCTGCGGCCGCTGCTCAAGCATCAACAGCTGCCCAAGCCAAGGTCAGCTCATTAAGTGACTTGCAATCTCAGGCAGAGGAAAAATCAAAGCAGTTATCTGCTCAGCAGTCCAGTCTGCAGACTCAAGCTGCTCAAGAAGCGGCTGCTATTGTTCAAGCCCAAGCTCAAGTAGCCGAATATAATCGTCAACTTGCTGCTCAGGCTGCGGCTCAAGCAGCGGCAGCACGACGTAATGCTGCAACCTCACAATACACAGCATCACGTAACAACTCTGCTGCACAGGCTCCAGCACCAACCTATGCTGCAACTTCTGCTGGCGATTACTCAGTTCCTGGTAACTGTGGCCCAACAGCAACAAGCTGCTACGGTCATCCAACAGGGCGTACCGCTGTTTTGGGTGGTGCATATCCATGGAGTCAGTGCACGTGGTATGCCTATAATCGTCGTACTGCTTTAGGTCTGCCTGTTGGATCATATATGGGTAACGGTCGAGATTGGGCTAATACTGGTCGCCGTCTTGGATATGTGGTGAATAACACTCCACATGTTGGTGCAGCAGTTGTCTTCCAACCAGGTCAAGCAGGTGCAGACCGCACATATGGTCACGTTGCTGTTGTAGAACGTGTTAATGCTAACGGAACAATCCTTATCTCTGAATCAGGTGCTGTATATCAGGGTCGTTCTGTAACACGTACCTTGGGTAATGTGAATGCTTACCAGTACGTGCATTATTAAAAGGTAAAGCTGCTGTTATCAGCGTTGAACGCACTGCAAAAACGCGTCACCTATTCAGGTGGCGCGTTTTACGTGTAGACTAAACAGCAGTAAAAACGGACAGTAATACAATAAAATCAAAAATAAAACTTAGAAAAAGGACACTATATGGCAGCGAAAAAAGCGAAAGATCCGCGCAACGGTGTAGTGGCGCAAAACCGTCGCGCTCGCCATGATTACACAATTGAAGATACAGAAGAAGCAGGTATTGTTCTTACCGGTACAGAGGTAAAAAGTTTGCGTGAAGGACGAGCAAGCTTAACTGAGTCTTTCGTGAGCATCGATAAGCATAATGAAATGTGGCTTGAGGGCGCAAATATTCCTGAGTATTTAAACGGAACGTGGAATAATCACATGCCTAAGCGTAAGCGTAAACTGCTTTTACATGCGGTTCAAATAGAGAAATTCGCTCGTGCTTTGCAAGCCAAAGGCTATACGATAGTTCCATTAAGCTTATATTTTAAGAATGGGCGAGCCAAAGTAGAAATTGCCTTGGCGAAGGGTAAACGCGAATACGATAAGCGTCAAGCTCTCAAAGAGGCGCAAGATAAGCGTGAAGCATTGCGTGCCATGCGTGAACATAATTTGCGGTAGAACGGTAGTGCGTTCATACGCTTGAAGATGCTCGCACGCATGCGTAAACCTTCGGTTGGCAAACGATTAGCTGGTAAACGGTCAGCTGGTATAACCTTCACACGCTGTGAGAAGAGAATGAGAATAGGGAGATTTATGGTGCTTTCTAGCGGATTGAAGCGTGCAGGTCGCGCTGTTATGGCTACAGTGGTAGCGCTGGCAGCCTGCACCTCGCTGATGGCGTGCGGTACAAGCGATGGCTTGGACGCTCAGCAAGCCAATATTGATTTGAGCGATGTGCACGAAAATAAACAATTAGCCGCGATGGTCTCTCCTGAAGTCTCTCATGATGGCGTGCTTACTGTGGGTAGTAACGCTACGTGGGCTCCTGCAGAGTTTACTGGAGAAGATAACGAAACAGTTATTGGTTTTGATATTGATATTATTAAAGCCGTAGCGAAGGTTTTGGGGCTGAAAGTAAAAGTTGTGGACTCAGCTTTTGCTACGATTATTCCTTCTGTTGGTTCGAAATTTGATGTGGGTATTTCCGGCTTTACTATTACTGCTGAGCGCGAAAAAGCTGTGACTTTTGTGCAACATTATTCAGCTGGTATGAGTTACGCTGTGCGTGCAGGTAATCCGAAGAATATTGATTCAGATAATTTATGCGGTGTGCGCGCTTCTGTGCAGGTGGGTACTGCTGAAGAAACAGCTTTAGAGGATTCTTCGGTTGCCTGTGTGAAAGCAGGAAAGCCAGCCATAGCTTTACAAGTGTATGAACAGCAGACTCAGGCTACAACTGCACTGATTACAGGACGCAGTGATGTGATGTATTCCGATACTCCTGTATCTGCATATGCTGTGAAGCAAACTAAGGGTAAGCTCGAACTGTTGGGCAAGCCGTACGATATTGCGCCTCAGGGCATTGTGGTTAAGAAGGGTGATGATAAAACAGCTCATGCTATTCAAGGTGCTTTACAAGAACTGATTGATTCAGGCGTTTACATGCGTATTTTGAAAGCATGGGGTGTAGAAGATGGAGCTATTGATAAAGCTGTGATTAACCCGAAGGTTGATTAAAATTTATCGGTTGTAAGGGACGAGAGAGACAAGATAATGGCAAATAATATTCCAAATCGTATTCATGCACGTCCAGTGCGCAAACCCGGTCCTATTGTGGCGGGCATTATTGTAGCGCTGCTGGCTATTTTTCTGGCACATGGCGTTATTACTAATGAGAATTTTGCTTGGCCAACTGTGTGGAAATATCTGTTTAATGAACATATTCTTACGGGTGTAAGTTGGACTCTTATTCTCACGGTTGTATCTATGGCAATAGCGATTGTACTTGCTGTTACTCTTGCAATTATGCGACAGAGCACCAATGTTGTGTTGCGTTGGGTCAGCTGGTTCTTTATTTGGTTCTTCCGTGGAACGCCAGTGTATACGCAGCTGACATTTTGGGGTTTGATTTCTGTTCTTATTCCTAAGATTTCTGTGGGAGTATACACGTGGGATACTCAGGATATTATTACTGCAGGTAAAGCAGCTATTTTAGGTTTGGCGCTTAATGAAGCCGCATATTTGGCAGAGATTGTGCGCGCTGGTTTAGAAGCAGTTGACCGCGGACAGGCTGAAGCTGCTCAAGCATTGGGTATGAGCCACTCTTTGATTATGCGTCGTATTATTTTGCCTCAAGCAATGCGTATTATTGTTCCTCCAACTGGTAATGAGGCAATTGGTTTGCTTAAAACCACATCTCTTGTTCTGGCAGTTCCATTCACCATGGATTTGCAATATATGTCGAATAATATTGCTAACCGCATTTATGAACCAATTCCTCTGCTTTTAGTAGCTTCTCTGTGGTATTTGGTTATTACATCCGTACTTATGGTGGGTCAATCTTATTTAGAAAAGTACTTTGGTAAGGGTTTCGACGAGCAGCCTGTAGGTCGCGCGAAGAGTGCACAAAAACCAGGTAAAACAAGCGGTGAAACGCAATACGATGTGAAGAAGCAGAACGAAGCTTTCTGGGGAGGTCTCAATGCCTAAAACGAATACTCAAGCACAAATCGTTATTCGCGATGTGCACAAAGAATATGGCGATCTCCATGTGCTCAAAGGAGTGAACCTCGAGGTTGCGCCGAGCACAGTAACCGTTATTTTAGGTCCATCCGGTTCTGGTAAATCAACTCTTTTGCGCATGATTAATCAGCTAGAAACTATTACCGGCGGTCGCATAGATGTAGACGGCGAAATGATTGGATATAAGGAAGTAACAGCAGGCGGTAGCACTGTTTTACAGACCTTGTCGGATAAAGAAATTGCTCGCCAACGCTCACGCATTGGCATGGTATTCCAGCGTTTCAATCTTTTCCCGCACATGACGGTTCTAGAAAATGTGATGGAAGCTCCTATCCATGTTGCAGGTATGAAGCGTGCCCAAGCAGAGAAGGAAGCACGTGAATTCTTGAATCTAGTGGGCATGTCTGATCGTGTGGACCATTACCCATCTCAGCTTTCTGGTGGTCAGCAGCAGCGCGTGGCTATTGCTCGTGCAATTGCTATGCATCCCGATATTATGCTTTTCGATGAGCCAACCTCTGCTCTCGACCCTGAACTGGTGGGTGAAGTTCTTAACGTCATGCGCACCCTTGCCGATGAGGGGATGACTATGGTGGTGGTAACTCACGAAATCGGTTTTGCTAAAGAAGTTGCCGATCAAATTGTGTTTATGGACGGTGGCGTGGTTGTAGAATCAGGTAGTTCCGATATTATCGATCATCCACAAACTGATCGTTTCCAAGAATTCCTACAGGCAGTACTGTAAAACAAACTGGGGATGTAAACCTTCTTGTGTGTGCATGGGCTCGTGAGCTCATGCACATATTCATAGTGGCGCTCTTCGTACAAGGGCTCTGGGCATAACGTGCACCCATCCTATATAATGAAGTGTTATGTGTGGAATTGTTGGATATGCAGGCGGTGGTACCGCTTGCGGTAAGCCATTAGAAGTATGTTTGCAAGGCTTGGCACGTTTGGAGTATCGAGGATACGACTCCGCGGGCGTGGCTTTAAGCTCTCCTGACTTAGATACTATTGCTTTTAGAAAGAGGGAAGGACGCCTCGATAATTTAGTAACTAACGTTCACAATAATCCTCTGCCTGATGCAACGGCTGGTATTGGTCATACGCGATGGGCAACCAACGGTGCTCCAAGCGATACGAATGCACATCCTCATCTGAGTCAGGATGGGGAAGTGGCTATTATTCACAACGGTATTATTGAGAATGCTCCAGCTTTTAAGCAGCAACTGCTCGATGAAGGCTATACTTTTGAATCTGATACAGATACAGAAGTAGCTGCGAAACTGATTGGGAAAACTGCAAACGATATTATTGCCGAAACAGGTACACCAGATATTTTCGAAGCTGTGCGTCGCGTAGCACGTCAGCTTGAAGGAACTTTTACTATTTTGGCAGTAGATAATCGCCAAGCACATACGGTTGTGGGTGCTCGTCATGATTCGCCATTAGTTGTGGGCTTGGGTGAGGGAGAAAACTTCCTCGGTTCTGATGTAGCTGCTTTCGTTGCATATACGAAGAACGCTTTAGAACTTGGTCAAGATGAAGCCGTACAGATTACTCCTGATAGCGTTACAGTAACCGATTTTTATGGCAACGATGTTGAACTTCGTCCATTTACTGTTGATTGGGATGCGTCTGCCGCAGATAAAGGCGGTTGGGATTCCTTTATGAATAAGGAAATCCATGAAGAACCTCATGCTGTAGCAGATACTCTGCTCGGACGCTTTAACCTCAACGGAGATTTAAATCTCGACGAGGTGCATATTGATGAAGATGTGTTCCGCTCTATTGACAAGATTATTGTGGTGGCATGCGGTACCGCTTCTTACGCGGGATTAGTGGCAAAATACGCTATTGAACATTGGGTGCGAATTCCAGTTGAAGTGGAATTAGCACACGAATTTAGGTACCGTGATCCTATTCTTACTCCACGTACGTTGGTTGTGGCTGTATCTCAGTCGGGCGAAACGATGGATACTTTGATGGCTGTGCGCCACGCTCGTGAACAAGGCTCACGAGTACTGGCTATTTGCAATACACAAGGCTCGACCATTCCTCGTGAATCCGATGCTGTGCTCTACACGCATGCAGGGCCAGAAATTGCTGTGGCATCGACCAAAGCTTTCGTTGCGCAGATTACTGCCGCTTATTTGATTGGCCTGTATTTAGCTCAAGCTAAGGGCACTATGTATCGTGACGAAATCCGCGATGTTATTGAAGAACTGCGCGCTATGCCAGATAAGATTCAACGAGTTATCGATACGCAGTCAGACACTATTAAGCAAGCTGCAGAAAAAATGTTGGATGCGCATTCCTTCCTCTTCTTAGGACGCCATGTGGGATACCCAGTGGCTTTGGAAGGAGCATTAAAGCTCAAAGAAATCGCATACACATTTACTGAAGGTTTTGCAGCTGGGGAACTCAAGCACGGTCCTATTGCTTTAGTAGATTCTGGCGAACCTGTTGTGGTTATTGTGCCACCAGCACGTGGTCGTAATATTTTGCATTCCAAGGTTATTTCTGCCATTGAAGAAGTGCGTGCTCGTGGAGCTTATACTATCGCCGTTGCAGAAGAAGGTGACGACAACGTACGCGATTATGCTGATGTGGTCTTCTGGCGTCCGCAGTGTCCAACACTCATGAGCCCTCTAGTTGATGTTATTCCGCTGCAATTATTTGCTATGAATATGGCCCAGCTGAAAGGCTTTGATGTTGATAAGCCACGTAATCTCGCCAAGTCTGTAACCGTCGAGTAGATAATGCTGTACACAGACGAACACCTGCACGGACTTTTTACCCCTCCGTCCGCTCAAGACTCCAAATATACACGGGGAGTAGTGGGCTTAGTTACGGGCAGTGAAGAGTATCCTGGAGCAGGTGTTTTGTCTGTAAGCGCGGCTGCCTCGTGCGGCGCTGGATACGTGCGCTATAGTGGTCCAAGCACAGTTGTGCAGGCATTACTTGGTTTGCATCCCGAAGTAGTGTTTTCTGCTTCTTCTCACAACCATGTAGATTGCTGGGTGCTGGGAAGCGGTTATGCGGATGCGCGAAGTAACCCGCTTATTGACGAGATAATCCGCAATCTCGATGCTCAATATGCTGTTATTGATGCAGGAGCTTTAGAAGGTTTTACCACGATGGATCTGAGCGATGAGCAACGTGCTCACTGCGTTCTTACCCCTCACACCGGTGAAGCTGCCCGAGTTTTTTCTGCCTTGGGGCACGCACGTTCTGCGCAGGAATGTGCTGATAATCCTGAAGATACAGCACAGAGCTTAGCGCGATTACTGGGCTGCACAATGGTTTTGAAAGGCGCTCAGACTGTGGTATCCGATGGCTGTGAAACATTCGTATGTCCTCCTGCTACGCATTGGTTGGCTACTGCTGGCACAGGAGATGTATTAGCAGGACTTATGGGCGGTGTAATTGCTCAACATGCTCAAGAACTGAGAGCACAACAATATAATCTTGTGCGCATAGCTGCTGCAGCAGTGCGCGTGCACTCGGTAGCAGCACACATTGCTTCTGGTCAGGGAGAACATGCTCTTAATCTGCTTGATATGACAAAACTCATTCCGCAGTCTATAGCGCAACTGAAGGGGAGTGCTGCATAGTGTCTCGCCGCCGTCATCGCAATCATCGAGTGCAGCGTGCCCATGCCTTCGTTACCGATGAACCAGATATTCCCTTTGATTTACCTGTTCTTTACGAAGACGAACATATTATCGTCGTAGATAAACCTCATTTCTTACCCACCATGCCGCGCGGTATGTGGTATAAATCTACTGCTCTTATGCGTTTGCGTGACATTTTTGGCGAAGACGATATTGTGCCGGCACATCGTTTAGACCGCTTAACCGCAGGCATCGTTGTTTTTGTGCGCGATGTTAAAGCACGCGGTAAATATCAGTTACTCTTCCAAAATAAAAAAGCAAGAAAAGTGTATGAATGCTTAGCGCCGATGTCTCCTATCTGCACGCCGCGTTATGGAACCGTCCGCCGCGATAATCCGTCAGCACCTTTTCCTCTCGAAAGACGCTCGCATATAGTGAAAGTGCATCATATTTTGCAAGCATTTGAAGAGCCTGGCGAAGTTAATGCTCATACGCGCATAGAAATTTCTGGTAATCAGCCTGCAGATGTTGTGCGAGCAGGGTATCGCGCTTACACTCTGTATCCGAGTACAGGGAAAACGCATCAGCTGCGGGTGCATATGAACGCTTTAGGATTACCGATTTTAGGCGATGATTTTTACCCAGTTATGCGTAAACGCGACGATACGGATTTTACTCATCCTCTTCAGCTTGTGGCTCGCAGTTTAGAGTTTATTGATCCGTATTCGCATCGCACTATGCGATTTGAATCACGCTATCCGCTGGATGTGAGCGGACAGAGTTTTAGTGATTCTTCTCGTAAATAATGCGCATACCCTTAAAAATCAAATCAGGGTCATATATATCAATAAAATCGTTATCGTGTTCAATAACGCGCCCAAAACCTCCAGTAGCTACTACCGTAAAATCAGTGCCAGTTTCTTCACGGCACTGTTTAATCATGCGTTCAATACCGCCAATAAAACCGTAATATAATCCTGTTTGAATAGCACTAAACGTATTTTTCGCCATAACAGTTGACGGCGAGGCAATCTCTACTTCAGGAAGTTGAGCAGTATTACCTGCTAAAGCGCGTGCAGAGGTGAGCAAACCCGTCTGAATAACGCCCATCGTAATCGCTCCGCTCGTATCTACATAGTTGAAAGTAGTGGCAGTGCCCATATCAATAACCAAGCAAGGCGTGCCATACAAAGCAGAAGCAGCTACACAATCTACTAAACAGTCTGCTCCCAAAGATTTAGGATCGTCAATGCGCACAGCCATACCTGTTTTGATGCCTGGCCCTACAACTATAGGGGTTTTGCCTAAGAATTTTTCAATCGAACCGCGGAAAGAATGCATAACGCTCGGAACAACAGAGCACACAATCACATCTTCTACGTCATCGGTTGTATAACCGCTTAGAGAGAGAAACTGTAGAAGATGAATGCCGTATTCATCGCTCGTACGCACGCCTGATGTGGTGAGACGGTAACTATGCGTAATATCTGGACCCTGCATAAAGCCTAAAACAATATTGGTATTGCCAATATCAACAGCGATGAGCATAGAAACCTCCTTCGTGAATGTTCAACTGTATTTGATTGTACGTGCTTTGCGTGACGGAGCGTGTGTTTTTAGACGTGAGAAATTCATCTGTGATTCATGTAGGAACAGCTGAGTATAGTTGTTCGCGTACCACGAAACTCTATAAGCAACGACGTCTTGGACGCGGGGACTTAAGGGAGAAAATGAAAAACAATTCACGTGGGCAGTTAAGCATACCTGTCCAAAGTTTAGACGATGAGCTTAATGCTCGTCGAAAACCGTTATTACAAGCAAAAATAAAACCGTGGTGGAGCATGATTGTAGCTGCTCTGGCTGTTGTTGTAACACTGACGGGAGTGACGATTGGCTATATCAACCTATCTGAGCGTACTACGAGTAATCGTTTAGCTATAGGTCTTACTTTAGCGCCAACTAATTTAGATTTACGCACAACCTCAGGAACAGCTCTGGAGCAACTACTTATAGGTAATGTGTATGAGGCTTTGCTCACGCGCAATTCTGATAACAGCGTATCTCCTGGTGTAGCGCAGTCATGGGAGGTCAGTGCTGACCGTAAGCAATATACTTTCCACCTTCATAAGAATATGAGTTTTAGTAATGGACATGTTTTAGATGCTCAGGACGTGGTCTGGTCAATCCAAACTATGATGGATAAGCAACTGCAAGGCGCGGTTTCTCTGGCGAACTTTGAATCGGTAAAAGCGCTCGATGCTCATACAGTTGTGTTACGCCTCAGCGCCCCATATTCCGAACTTTTGTGGAATCTGTCGAGCCGTGCAGGTGTGGTCTACGATAAAGATGCAACATACGACGCAAAAACCCAAGCCGTAGGCTCCGGCCCATATACCATTGCCGCATACAATCCCGGAGTATCCGTTACTCTCCAAGCTCGCCCGAACTACTGGGGGAGCGCACACAAAGCGCAAGTACGCACTATTGTGCTCAACTATTACGTAGACCCTCAGGCCGCTCTTCACGCTCTGGAATCGAATGACGTGCAAGTCCTCGCACCTATCAGCTCACAACTTGCCTCTACCATTGAAAAAGATGAGCGTTTTCAGGTTCAAGCAGGCGACGGCACAGACAAATACGTGTTGGCATTTAACAATTGCAAAGAGCCTTTTACAGACAAGCGTGTGCGCCAAGCAATTCGCTATGCCATTGACGAAAAATCCATTATCGCCTCGCGAGGAGGAACGGATGCTCTTCTCGGTGGACCTATTCCTAGCCTTGATCCTGGCTATGAAGATTTAACAGGACTATACGCCACAGATGTGAAAAAAGCACAATCGTTAATGCAAGAAGCAGGATACAGTCCAAGCAAACCACTGAAACTCACCTTGACTTACGCCAATATTTACCCAGCAGAAATTGGTCAACAATTACGCAGCCAGCTGGCAAAAATCGGCATAGATTTAACAGTGAATCGCACAGAATTTGCCACATGGCTCGCTCAAGTCTACAAGCAGCACAATTTCGACATATCAATGGTTGATCATAACGATAGTCATGACTTTAAGCAGTGGGCTACGCCAGATTACTATTACGGATACAATAATGCCCAAGTTCAGAAGCTCTATGCCGAAGCTATGGCAGCGCTGAGTGATGAACAGCGCGATACCTTGCTGGCGAAGGCTGCTCGCATTGTAAGCGAAGATGCCCCAGCTGATTGGATTATGAATTTCCGTGTGGTCTCTGCATGGCGCACAAATGTTGAAGGATTCCCTGTGAATTTGAATCAAACCGTTTTGCCGTTGTGGGAGGTGAATGTGCGATGACGGAGATGAAGACAGAGATGACGAAGGCAGCACGACGACGGAGCCGAAAAAGATGAAAAAGGTAAAAAAGGCGAAAAAGGCAAAGAACCAGTCAAAAGTCGCAATTGCCCTCAAACGTTTCGCTGTGCTCCTGCTTATGCTGTGGATTGTATCCATCGTTATTTTCTTCGCCCTGCGTGTTTTGCCTGGCGATATTGCGGCTATTATGGCTGGGACGAATTCAACTCCAGAAAAATATGAGCAGCTGCGCGCTGAGTTAGGTCTCAATCAGCCTCTTATTGTGCAGTATGGGCAATGGTTAGGCTCTATTTTTACCGGACATTTAGGCACGTCTTTGCTCACTGGGCAAGCTATGAGCACGCGATTGCTCACACGTGCGGCGGTGACTTTCCCGCTCATTGTAGTGAGCATGGTTTTAACCCTAGTGATTGCTTTGCCTACGGCCGTGTACTCGCTCACTTCACGGCACGCTTGGGTGCGCGGTGGACTGCGTGTGATTTCTCAGATTTTGGGCGCCGTTCCTGCATTGTGGGCAGCTTTAGCTCTTATTATTGTTTTCGGAAAAGGCAATGGAATGCTTAACGTGTTACCAACGCAGGGCTTCCCATCCAATCCTTTGAGTTCACCTGCGAATGTGGTGAGTGCAGCTGCATCGTTAATTATTCCTGCTTTGTCAGTGAGTATTATTACGGGAGCACATCTTATGCGCTACACCCGCTCTGCAATTGTTGACGTAGAAAAATCTGATTATATTGCGTGGAGCATGGCTTCAGGAATGACCTATGCTCAGGCTGTGCGCACCACAGGTTTGCGTTTAGCTGCCCCGCAGATTGCATCGGTTGCAGGCGTTACTTTTGCCTCCATGATTACCGGCGTTCTGACCGTAGAAACCCTCTTTAATCTGCCTGGACTCGCTACTATGCTCATGACAGATTTATCTGAGCGAGACCTCGCGTCTGTGCAAACTGAGCTATTGCTTTTATCAGCTTTCTTCCTCATTGTGGGATTTGTTATTGACACGATTGTGCGTATGCTCGATCCTCGTCTAAAAACCTCTGCTCACAGCACTAATACTCGCGCAACACAAGCGATAGAAGCGGATACGAAGAGGCGGGATTAATAATGAAAAACACAGAAAAAACACCTTTAAGAACTTTACGTATTATTATCCGCTCCATTCTTACGCGCACAGACGGTTTATTCGCCTGCCTTTTCTGTGCGTTATGGATTATTACTGCCCTCGTTTCGCTGGTATGGACTCCATACGATTTGAACTTTAGCGATGGTTACAATGTGTGGAGCTCGCCATCTGCTGCGCATTGGCTGGGAACAGATGGAGCAGGTGCAGATATTGCATCATGGCTTCTGGCAGGATCTGCTACAGAGCTGCTTATTGTTATAGCTGTGTCTGTGATTACATGTGTTGTAGGTATTGCAGGAGTATCTGTGACTATTAGCCGTCATACTGGTGTGCGCACACTCAGCGTCATTATTATTGATGCTTTAATTTCCATACCAACCATTGTTGTAGCATTGTTATGCGCAGCTCCTCTCGGAGCAAGTATTGCAGGCATTATTATCGCATGTTCTTTCGCATACAGTCTTAATCTTATGCGCGTTGTGCGTCCTGTAGCAGTGGCTGCCGCGCGCTCGCCTTACGTTACTTTCGCGCGGTATAAAGGAAAATCACACGGCAGAATTTTTATTGAACATATTCTGCCACAAATCATGCCATCCGTTATTATTAATGTTTCTCTGGCTGCAGCAACCTCAATGCTTGCGGAATCAGGTTTAACATATCTCGGAGTTGGTGTGCCAAGTCATATTGCATCATGGGGACGATCTTTAGCGAGCGCGGTCAGCTATGTTACCGTCCATCCGAGCGTAGCAATCTGGCCAGGTTTACTTATTACTCTTGCAGTTCTCAGCGTGAACTTACTGGGCGACGCTCTGCGAGAAGCAAGTGATCCTGTATCGAACGAAGCATTGAGGCAATAATATGAGTGTACAGATTAAAAATCTTTCTGTGGGTTTAGGCAATAATCAGTTATTGTATAACGTGAATCTTGACGTAGCAGATCATGAACGTATCGGTTTAATCGGTGCCTCGGGTTCAGGAAAATCATTAATAACAAAAGCAATTTTAGGAACTCTTCCACGTTCTATGAGGGTTGAAGGGCAAATTCTTATTGATGGAGTTAATGTTTTAGAACTCAGTGAGCATGAACGTGCAGCTATGCGCGGTACGTATATGACTGCTGTTTTCCAAAATCCTGTGGCAGCTCTTAACCCGGTAGTTTCTGTGCGTGCTAACGTGGAGCTACCTCTTACATTGCATTACAATTTGAGTGCTGCGGAACGTTTGCACCGCGTGCAGCAAGCTTTAGAAAGCGTTGGCTTAGACAGTGATTTAGTCTCGCGTTACCCTTCAGAACTATCGGGAGGGCAAGCGCAAAGAGCAGCGATTGCGCAGGCTGTTGTGGCACATCCTCAACTACTTATTGCTGACGAGCCAACTACTGCTGTTGATTCTATTGTGCAAAAGCAGATTATGGATGTGCTTGTAGAACGTTCCGATAAGCAGAATTTGAGCGTAATATTTGCTAGTCATGATTTTGCTGTTATTTCTCGGGTAGCTCATCGCTGTTATGTGATTAATAACGGTGGGGTTGTAGATAGTGGACGTTTAGAGGAACTATACGAGTCGAGCGTGGACTACACCCGTCAATTGGTTGAAGCTGCACGCAGTATAGCTGTGCGCGGTGAGGGGGAGTGATCATGAGTTTATTATCTTTACGTGAGGTCTCTCATAGTTTTGCAGGTGCGCATGAGCCTGCTGTTCATGCAGTCAGCCTGAGTGTGAGCGAGGGGGAGCGTGTAGCAATTGTCGGTCAGTCTGGTTCAGGCAAAACCACCGTCTTGAATATTGCGCTCGGTTTTATTACTCCTCAAGCTGGGGAAGTGGAGATTGCGGATCCAGCGAGCACGGGCTTAGTTTTTCAAAATCCGCTGACTTCTCTTGACCCACGGTGGACTGTGGAACGTATTGTGCGTGAAGGCTCAACGACTCAGGTGGATCGCTCTGATGTGATTTCTGCTTTGCACAGCATTGACTTGGGAGAGGAATTACTCGGACGGTATGTGAGCGATATTTCAGGTGGGCAAGCTCAGCGCGTAGCAATTGCACGTGCTTTGCTGGGTAATCCGAGCCTACTGGTAGCTGATGAGCCAGTGAGCGCTGTTGATGTGCTGGGAAAACAGCATATTATTGAGGCTTTAGCAAGGATTCAGCGCGAACGTAATCTGGCTACCTTAATCGTTCTGCATGATTTAGGTGTTGCGCAACAAGTTTCCGATACTCTGGTTGTGATGCATCGCGGGCGTATTGTTGAGCAGGGTTCTACACGCGAGATTCTTGCGCATCCTCAACATGAATATACAAAACAACTGATTGATGCTGCGCGATGGTGAGGACGTATTCTGGTTCTTGGGGTTTAGCAGGGTTTTCGAGGTTGCAGGTGAGTGACTAGCAGTTGTTCTGTGCAATTAACCTTCACACTGCGTTACATCCGAAGAGCTATTACTCTTACACATTCTGCTTAACCGATTAATACACTGTTATGCCAGTTTTGATGCGGAAAAATGGCATCACAAGTGGCATATCGGTTGCGCGTATCGACTTCACGTATGTAGACAAACTTGCTCTTGGGGTTTCGTGGGGGTGGTTTGATTTGGTATAGTACTCCATGATTCATGCATGGCACGAAGACTGCAATCCTTAAAGTGGACGTGGGCGTTGTGTGCGTGCGACGCTAGCAACTTTCAGGAACGTATGAGAGCACGCCATCACTATCAAAACGCAAGCTAGGCGAAAACAAAAGTGGGGGTACAGGTTATTCAACTCTGTACCCCCACGTGGCTTTTATTGTTACTTTAAGCTCTTAGCCTTTGCCCATGTTTCTGCTGCGTGATCCCAGTTGACGATATTCCACCAAGCCTTCACGTAGTCAGCCTTTACATTCACATAATCCAAGTAGAATGCGTGCTCCCACATGTCGAGCATAACCAGCGGAACAATGTTGACTGGAACATTAGACTGCTGATCGTAGAGCTGGAAGGTTACCAAGCGGTCACCCAAAGCATCCCATGCGAGAACAGCCCAACCAGAACCCTGCAATCCCAAAGCAGCAGCAGTGAACTGAGCCTGGAACTTTTCAAAGGAACCGAACTGCTTGGTGATTTCTTCGCCGAATTCACCATCAGGACGACCCTTACCTTCTGGAGTCAAATTGTTCCAGAAGAAGGTGTGATTAATATGACCACCCAAGTTGAAAGCGAGATTCTTTTCCCACAAGTTGATAGCAGCAAAATCGTTCTTATCGCGTGCTTCTTCGAGACGCTCAAGAGCTGTATTAGCGCCTGCTACGTAGTTTGCATGATGCTTATCGTGATGAAGCTCCATAATCTTGCCAGAAATATGTGGCTCGAGTGCTGCGTAGTCATATGGCAGTTCAGGGAGAGTGTAAATTGCCATGATTCTCCTTCTTTAGTGACAGAAATAACGTCCCTACTATTTTCGCGCATAAGCGTTCGCAATAAGCCACAATGTGTGAAATATCACGAACGTTTGTATACCAATTAGATTAATTCAATATCCACATCGAGAATCACAGGCTTCGTCACGTCAATCTGGAATTCATCATGAACTGGAGATCCCCAAGAATCATCGCCACCTACTCCTTGCTGGGCTGCAAGAAGTCGCAAGAAGGTATGCGTATGTGCTGGCAATTCTTCCTGATGGGTGGCTTCATCAAGCATGGCGGAGCTATAAGGCAAGGCGCTAAAAGCAAAAGTACTGCCTGCATGAGCGCTTACACGTAAACCATGACCAAACTGATTAGTAAGCTCTACAAAGCGTGTATCTTCATGGTTTCCTGTTTCCTGAGGAAGAAGATATGGCTGAACATCATCGAAAATAGTAGTAGACCATACGCCCAGTTTTACTCCATTGTGACGGTCAGCATAGCTTTCCTCGGGCCCTAAACCATAAAAACGTGTGTGCGTATAGGAAGCAGGAAGCATCCATTCAAGTCCGAAAGCTAAAGGATTTGAAGGCTCGTTATGATTTCCAGAGAAAGTAGCAGTCAGATGAACACGAGCAGAACTATCGACTTCCCACACGACGGTTACAGGAGTATGAGCAGCTGTAGCTAAAGTATAGGTATATGTACCAGTTATTGTTCCGTTCTTGCGGTCAATCGCAAAATCTTTTCCTGACATCTGCGCAAAACGTCCGGCAGCAAGCCATTGAGCGCGCGTAAAACCTGCTTGGTAACCGCGGTCATTATCAGTTAACGCACGCCATGTTGTGAGCTTAGGAGTGCGCACAACCATATCGTCAGTTTGATTCAGTCGCTTAAAACTTACTGGTCCACCATGCTGACGTGACAGCAAAATCTCAGCCTGAGCTGTGCGCAAACCGATATTCCAATAATCCTCAACAATATGAGCAGATGGATGAATTTCGCTCACAGGTCGCTCTGGTAAAGCAATTGCACGCTGACCGAAAGTTATCTCGTAACCAGCATGAGCCCAAGCTGTATGCTCGCCGAGTGTATAAGCAAGCTCAAGAACCATCTCTTTACCGTCGAAAAGCTGAGCATCAGGCCAATCAACTCTTACTGTTTGCTCACTTAAAGCAGGAATATTAAAACGATAATTGTGCGTCCACTGTTCTACGCCATCAATAAGAACGCGCGCCACAAAAACATGATTTTGAGTAGACGTAAATAAATTATCGTTAACAATGTGCACAGATAAATCTTCAGCGATGTTAATCTTCACGTTAGCATAGAGGAATTTAACTTCGGCAGCCTTAGCAGTTGGTTTACGATTAGCAAAAACAATGCCGTTGCCGCTAAACTCATAATCAGTTGGACGGTCATACCAATCACCACCGTAGGTTAAACGGGTAGAGCCGTCTGCTAGCTGCTGTTCTAAAGCCTGATCGCCGTAATCCCAAATAAATCCACCCTGATACAGGTCATATTTTTCTAAATCGGTATACAGCTTCATACCGCCCAAAGAATTACCCATCGCATGCATATACTCACAAGAAATATATGGTTTACGAGGCTGACCAAGCTCAGAAGAGCCAGTTAAATAGGCTTCAACGTCTTGCGGTCGCGCATACATGCGTGACTCAATATCGGTAACGTGCTCAAACTCGCGATTCCATGTGGTGCCTTCGTAATGAACTGGGCGTGTGTCGTGTTCATGGAAGTAGTTGCTCATGTGCACGAACACTTCACCACCGTATGATTCATTACCCAATGACCATATGAGAACGCTAGCATGATTAACATCGCGCATAAACATAGAGTTCACGCGATCCATGCACGGGTTGAGCCATTCCATACGTGATGATGGAACCGCGCGGTGTTCGGTAACGGTACCAAAAGCATCGCACCAAGAACCGTGGGTTTCCAAGTTAGTTTCATCAATCAGATAAATGCCGTACTTATCGCACAGCTCATACCATCGCGTTTGATTAGGGTAATGGCTTGTGCGCACAGCATTAATATTGTGCTGTTTGAGGAACTTAATATCCCAGAGCATCTGCTCTTCACTCAGCGCACGACCACAGTCAGAACCAAACTCATGGCGATTAACTCCCTTAAATACAATGCGCTTGCCGTTGAGCTTCATTATGTGGTCCTGAGGGTCAAGCTCAAAATGACGGAATCCAAGACGAGTGTGGGATTTCTCAATAACCGTATTAGTGTCGTCTAACACAGTGAAACGCAAAGCATACAGATATGGATCTTCTGCGCTCCATGGTTGAGCATTCTGCACGGTTGCGTTCAGCTCAAAAGTGCTACTTCCTCGTTCGAGCATGTATTGTTCGTCATAAACTACTTCTTCGCGAGCGTCAAGCAGTTCAATGTGAACATGCGCTGTCTGCGAACTGTTTACGTAAACAGTTCCAGATAACAAGCCGCGCGAAGTGTGCCAATCATAATCAGATGCAGCGTGCACATGCTGCACATGCACAGCAGGTATAACGTCTAGATGAACACTGCGGAATAAACCATGCAAACGCCAATAATCCTGATCTTCTAACCAATGCGCGGTGGAATATTCATAACACGCAGCAACTACTGTATTAACACCTTCGCGAAGCACATCGGTGACGTCAAACTCGCTTGGAGTAAAAGAATCCTCGGCATAGCCAATAAACACACCATTAACCCACACATACAGAGCAATAGCCGCGCCATCAAAAGTTAGATGCACACGCTCGCCTAAGCCGTCACGCGAATTGAGCAGAGCAGCAATCTCACGAGGTGAAAGCATAAAATCACGGGCGTAGACGCCCACACGGTTGTGCTCAGGAATGTCGGGAGCATCAAGCTGTGCATGACCATCCCATGGATACTGCTGATTAACATATTGATGAGGGAACAGTCCATCAGTTTGCAGATGTCCAGGAACACGCACCTTCGAAATAGGCTCCTTGAGTTCAGTCAAAAACTCGCGGGCACTGGCTTGAATACTTGCCTGACTGATACGTTCAAGCAAGCTGCTGTCGTGATACACAACACTGGCATGCCATGTCCCATTAGAGTCATCTAAACTATGGCGCAAACTTTCGCCCTGCGATCCACGGATTGCATGGTCGCTATGGGCATCTAAACGATTAACTGCACAGATAGATGGGTCAGTCAGCCATTGCTCGCTTGGCTGAGTTGCATGAATACTATGTGGAAATTCGATTGTCATAATGATTTACTCCTCTTTGAGTGAGAGTTCTACTAAGAATTATTGTTATTTCGTACTTTTCGTACTTTTCGCGCGTTTCGCGCGTTTTGCGTTACTTGCTTTTTCGCGTTACCTGCGCTGTTTGTGCTGTCCGCACTGTCTGCGCTACCCGCATTGTCTGCCACATCGGGTGGGGCTTGAACTTCTTGAAGAACACTCAACGCTAGGTCAGGTGCAGATCCTGAGGGTAAAGTCGCAGACGAGGCAATAATGCCAGCTGAAGTATCGGCACCCTTCGCGCTCGCTGTATTGTGTGGAGCATTTAAATCACGTACAGAACTGCGCTCTACAAAAGTGGAGGCAATCAGTTTTTCGCGCCCTGTTTCTACTTTCTGCCCATCAATTAAAGCCTTAACGCTTAAGAAGGCTTCACGGCCAATCAAATCAAAACGCATGCGCATCGTGGTTAAATTTAAGCGAGGAACATTGCCCACTAAGGAATCATCCACGCCAACAATACTCACATCTTCGGGCACACGCTTACCTGCTGTGCGTAAACCAAGCATAATGCCGTAAGCCATCTGATCGTTCGCAGCATACACAGCAGTGCAATCTGGCTCATGAGCTAATGCTAATCCCGCCTGATATCCACTATCTGCCAACCAATCTCCGCGATATAAAGGAGGAAGCTGAGTTATGCCATGCGCGTGCAAAGCGTCTCGCCATCCGCGTTCACGGCTCTGGGCTGCGCGAGAATCAAGAGGTCCAGCCATGTGATACACGGTTTTATGTCCTTTGCGCATCAAATAATCCACAATCTCAGTTGAGCAGCCGTATTGGTCGCCATCTACTGTTGGGCAATGAGCCGAAGGTTGGTCAGTAATAAGCACCACTGGAAGTTTTGACGGCGGTGCAAAAGTTTCAAAATCAGGAATGCGACGTTCAAGAACCACAATTACGCCGTCTACCGGAAGTTGCTTCATGCGCTCCATTGCTGCCTGCAAAGTTCGTTCTTGTTGGTTGAGAAGCGTGCACATAGTAATAGCAAAATCGTATTGACTTGCTGCGGCAGAAATACCGCTAAGAATACGTGAATTACCAAAAGTGGAGGTGTCAAACAAAATAACGCCAACATTGTTAAATTGCTGATACTTGAGCGCGCGGGCAGCATAATTTGGACGGTATCCCAGCTTATCCATAGCCCGTTCCACACGTTGTTTAGTATCAGGTTTTACGGCATCGCTACCATTAGCGACGCGCGAAACAGTTTGTGGTGAAACTCCTGCCTCTTTGGCGACATCCTGTAAAGACACAGGTGATTTGCGTGCCATAGTCTCACTTCCTTACTTCATCGAGTACAACGGCATTGTTGCACTGGTATTTCATGGCATATATGTCATTTTAGCGAAAATCTTCACATTATGTCTGTGTGCATGTGTGTTGCGTTCGTTCCGTTGTAATGTTATTATGATAACGCAAACATTTGAGAAATGCATTAAGTTTCAAAAGATTTCTTGAGAAACTAACTTAAAAAATGGGAACGTCGATGTTTTCATGAGAGATTTCGTCAGAAATTTCGCGGGGAATTCCGCCAGAGATTTCAATACGAGATTTCACGTTTCAGCAGTTCTTAAATGTTCCATATTTCTTAATGAGGAGGAGTGTCAGGTGAGTGCACAACGATCGCGTGCTACAGCTGCACAAACACGCATGAGTCATGTGCCTGTTAATCGTCATAAGGCAGACTGGCGTGGCTGGAAGTTTATGTGGCCTTTTGCGGCTGTTTTTGCTTTTGTTTTTATTATTCCTATTGCTTACGCCATTTATATTAGCTTTTATCAGCAGCGCCTGATTGGTGGTAATGTTTTTGTAGGAATAGATAATTATGCGCGTCTGTTTAAAGACCAGCAGTTCTGGGCAGCAGTTATGCGCGTAGGTCTATTTACTCTCGTGCAGGTTCCTATTATGTTGTTCTTGGCAGCTGCTTTGGCATTGGCGATTGACTCTATGAAGTTACATGGCACAAAGTTTTTCCGCATTGGAACTTTCTTGCCTTACGCAGTTCCTGCTGTGGTGTCTACCTTGATTTGGGGTTTTGCCTACGGTGCAAAATATGGTCTTGTGGGAAGTTTTAATTCCTTCTTTGGTACGCATTTTGATGCTTTTGCTCCTAATATGTTGCTGGCATCCATCGGTAATATCGTCACATGGGAATATACGGGCTATAACATGCTGATTTTCTACAGCTCCCTGTCAACTATTCCGCATTCGCTTTATGAGGCAGCCTCTATTGATGGAGCAAGTGAGTGGGCAATTGTGAAGTCTATTAAACTTCCTGAACTGCGCGGCTCCTTAGCTATTACTGTTATTTTCTCCATTATTGGTTCTTTCCAGCTGTTTAATGAACCAAGCATTTTGCAGAACATGGTTCCAGGTAATGCGATTACCACGAACTTTACGCCAAATATGTATGCGTATAATTTGAGCTTCTCTGGTAACCAAAGTAATTATGCGGCTGCAATGGCTATTGTGATGGCCATTATTACCATGGCGATTGCTTACGCAGTACAGCTGCGCAGTATGAAAGATCAGATGAAGTAGGACGGTGGAGCAATGACAACAACAAATTCAACAATGAGTCTTCGTCAGCGAGAACGTGCTGCTAAGAAAGCTGAAAAACTGCGTCAAAAGCGTGTTTTGGCAGACGAGAAAGCTGAACGTAAACGCAGTGCTAAAGCAGGTTTTGCTAATGTTAACAATCCTCGACGCAGCATTACCTTAACGATCGTCAGTGTAATTTTCGCTATCTACTGCCTTTTTCCGTTTGCATATTTATTGATTAATGCGACGAAAACGCAGCCAGATTTTAACTCCACTTTCGGTTTAGGGCCAGGGCATAGCTTTGCTCTGATTGATAATATTGTGGGCGTCTTTACTTATGGCGACGGCATTTTTACTCGCTGGCTACTCAATACCTTGCTGTATGTGGTTGTGGGTGCTGGTGGAGCAACCTTGCTCGCGATTATGGGCGGTTATGCATTGGCTAAGTTCCGTTTTCCTGGACGTAAAGCTGTTTTTGCCATTATTATCGGCTCGATTTCTGTTCCAGGTATTGCTTTAGCTGTTCCGCAGTTCCTGCTCTTTGCCAAGTTAGGATTAACAAATACGCCATGGGCTATGTTGATTCCATCACTTATTTCGCCGTTTGGACTGTATTTGATGTGGATTTTCTCTGAGCAGTCTGTGCCAACTGAACTCTTAGAGGCAGCGCGTGTTGATGGTGCCAGTGAGTGGCATACTTTCTGGAAGATTTCCTTACCTCTGCTATCTCCAGGTATTGTTACTACGGCATTATTTACTATTGTTGCCACATGGAATAACTACTTCCTGCCAATGATTATGATTAAAGACCCGAACTGGTATCCATTAACCATTGGTTTGAACCAGTGGAAGAATCAGGCTGCAACATCGGGTGGTGTGCCTATTCAGCATCTGGTTATTACGGGATCTTTGCTCACGATTATTCCTCTCGTTATCGCTTTCCTCTGCTTGCAAAAGTACTGGCAGTCCGGTTTGGCTGCAGGTGCTGTGAAGGAGTAAGAAACTAAATCCTGTGTGTGGTGTGGCTGAGCTTCATGTAAGTCTCAGCCACACTGCTATGCGGAGGTAGTTGTGATGCTAGAGAAAGCATGACGACAATACATAAAATCAAAAAACGACACGAAATCAAAAATGTTTGCGTAAACATTTTAATAGTGGTATCGTGTACACTACGACGAAAATAACACAATGTTCTCGCTGTTCACGGGGAGGTGTTACCGCAAGCAATGGAGGCTTGCACTCATGAATATGTAGAGGAAGAAAAATAGTGTTGTCGTTCTAATCATTGAGAAAGGACTCAAGATGAAGTTAGGTAAGAAGCTTGTTGCTGTGCTGGGTGCAACAGCGATGTTGGGATCTGTTGCAGCATGCGGCTCACAATCTGGTAGCGCTAACAGCTCGGATTCTTCTGGTAAAACGACGTTAACTGTGTGGGCATGGGACTCCACCATGGGTCGCACTATTAAAGGCTTTGAAAAAGCTAATCCAAATATTAAAATCAAGCTGGTTAATGCTGGTACCTCAAAAGATCAGTACACTGCATTAAACAATGCTATGCAAGCTGGTTCTGGTGCTCCAGACTTGGCTCAGATTGAATACTATGCTCTTCCTGAGTACGTTATTCGCGGATATGTAGAAAACGTAGCAGATTTAGGTGCAAAAGATTTCAGTGACTTCTATACTCCAGGTACCTGGGCTTCTGTCAATATTAACGACGGCGTATATGGTCTGCCAATGGATTCTGGTCCTATGGCTTGGTTCTACAATAAGGAAGTTTTCGATAAAGCAGGTGTAGACCCTACGCAGATTACTTCCTGGGATCAGTTCTACGAAGCGGCTAAGAAAGTGCGCGCAACCGGCTCTTATATTACATCTGATTCCGGCGATGCAGGTTTCTTTGATTCCATGACTTGGCAAAACGGTGCAGTTCCATTTGAAACTTCAAAGGATGGAAAGACTGTATCTATTAAGCTGACCAGCAATCCAAAGGTAAAGGAATTCGAAGATTGGTGGCAAAAGCTTATTGATGAAGACCTCATTGACACCAAGACTGCAGGATGGACTGATGATTGGAATAAGGGCTTAGATAACGGTTCTATTGCTTCTTTGCTTATTGGTGCATGGATGCCATACAATCTCTTGACTGGTGCTCCAAACGGTGATGGTAAGTGGCGCATTACCCAGATGCCGACTTCTGATGGTCAGCCAGCAGGTTCTGAATCTGGTGGATCGTCCTTAACAGTTATCAAGTCTGATGATAAGGCGAAGGTAGAAGCAGCATACAAGTATCTTGAATACGTTACCCACAACAAGGATGGTGTAGCAGTACGTGTTGAAGGTGGCGCTTTCCCAGCAGATAACAACAGCTTGTCGTCTGAAGACTTCCTGAACCAAACCGCTATTACCGATGCTGATGGTAAGGCTCATGAATACTTCGGCGGTCAGAAGTTTAATGAAGAACTTGCTAAGGCAGCAAAGAATGTGCGTGCAGGCTATAAGTTCCTACCATTCGAAGTATATGCTCGCGGTAAGTTCGGCGACTTTGTTGGCAAGTCCTTCACTGGCGACCAGAAGCTCTCTGATGGTGTTAAAGATTGGCAGGCTGATTTGGTTAGCTACGCACAGCAGCAGGGTTACACAGTAAAAGAATAAAGTAAAAGAATAAAGTAATCTTCTTTTCTCCTCTCCACCCAACGCTTCCCACTTCATTCATACAGTGGGAAGCGTTGCTTATACAGAGCTGCAGCGCGGTGAGTTGAAGGTTGAGTAGGCGCTCTATAATGGGAACAGTTCATGCACGGCGACTTTGCTTGTGCTCATAAAGACATAGAGAGGTAGATATGACTGAATCAACTCCTGAAAATATGCCAGAAAGCTTCAGCCTTGATCACACTGCTGTGAAGGCTCCCTATGTGCGTTTGATTGACACGCAAAGCGGCCCACATGGTGACGTGATTTCTAACTATGATGTTCGCTTAGTGCAGCCTAATGAAAACGCTATTCCTACCGGTGGCTTGCATACGATTGAACACACTATTGCCGTGAAGCTTCGTGAGCGCATTCCTGGCTATATTGATTGTTCTCCTTTTGGCTGCCGAACAGGCTTCCATCTGTTGGCGTGGGGTGAACATTCTGCGCAAGACGTTGCCCGCGCCGTGAAAGAATCTTTGGAATTTATTGCTTTTGAGGCACAGTGGGAAGATGTCCCTGCTACCACCATCGAAACTTGCGGTAATTACAAAGATCATTCGTTGTTCACAGCTCGAGAGTGGTGCAAGCTTATTTTGAGCCAGGGCATTAGTTCCGATGCTTTCGAACGTCGCGTAGTTGAGTAAAACCATTTCATAAGAAGCTGAATACATGAGTTTAACTGCTGTTGATCTTCCCGAATTATCTGATGCTGGTCGCCACGTTTATAATGCTACATTGCGTAAATATCCAGCTCAGGCTTTAGTGCGCCTCGATGTGCTGGCACATAATATGGCTCATATGGTGGAGATGACAGCTGAACATGCTCGCGTTGCTGGGGTAGAAGCCCCACAAATTATGGGTGTGGTTAAGGCAGATGCCTACGGGCACGGTTTAATTCCTTCTGCATTAGCAGCGCTCTCTGGCGGAGCTACATGGTTGGGAGTGGCTCAAGCTCGCGAAGCTTTAGCTTTACGTTGCGCGGGAATTGATAAGAGCAGAGCACATATTTTGTGTTGGATGTTCTCTGCTCTTAGTTCCCCTTTTGATGAGCTGATTGACAATAATATTGATATTGCTGTTGGTTCTGTGAGCGATATTGAAGCTGTGTGTGATGCTGCGAAGCATGTGCATAAAACGGCTCGCGTGCACGTGCAGATTGAAACAGGCTTTGGGCGCAACGGTTTTACCTCACAACAACTCAGTGAAGCTATGGCTGCTTTGCGCAATGCACAACAGGCAGAACTGGTAGATGTTGTTGGAGTAATGAGTCATCTGGCAGTAGCAGATGCTCCTCAGGACGGGCAATCCCGCGACGTTACCGATATGCAGATTAATAATTTCAATGCCATGGTTGCGTCCATGAAGACAGAAGGTATTAATCCGCGCATTCGTCATCTTGCTAATACTGCAGCTACCTTAACCCGACCAGATATTTATTTCGAGCTGGTTCGTCCCGGCATTGGTTTATACGGTTATGAACCAGATAAAGCTATGGGCATGCCATCTGATTTTGGCTTGACTCCAGCCATGACTCTTCAAGCCCAGCTTGGCACGATTAAAGATCTCCCGGCAGGACATGGTATCTCATACGGTCGCACCTATATTACGGAACAAGATACCAGCACAGCCGATATGCCTGTGGGTTATGCGGATGGTATTCATCGCAGTGCCTCTGGTTTTAATCCACTCGGATCTCAACGTACCTCCCATCGAGGCGGTCCGGTTGCTGTGCGTATGGCTGATGGCACAACAAAAGTCGTGCATATTGCTGGTCGCGTCTGCATGGATCAAGCTGTTTTAGATTTGCAGGGTAATGCTCAGGAGATGGGCGTAAGCGAAGGTGATACCGTTAAACTTTTTGGCCCTGGTCGAGGTGCTGTTTTCGGTGAACCAACAGCAGACGATTGGGCGCGTAGTGCAGACACTATTAGTTATGAGATTTTCACTTGCCTACGCAACCGTATTCCACGTTTATACCTTGGAGCGCATGACGTGTTGAGTGAGTCTGACTGTGCTCTTATTGACCACGAACTTCCAGAAAGAATTCTCTCATGAGTGTGCGCGAAGCGGGATACACGGATTACGATGAGCAGCGGTGGGCGCAGGAAAATTCCAAATCACGCAACCGCACAGCTTTTGAGCGGGATCGCGCTCGCTTAGTCCATTCCTCTGCTTTGCGCCGATTAGGAGCTAAAACCCAGGTTTTGGTGGCAGGAACTGATGATTTTGCTCGCACACGTTTAACACATACTTTGGAAGTAGCTCAGATAGGTCGTCAAATCGCTGAGATTTTTGGATGCAATCCCGATGTTGTTGATTGCGCATGCTTAGCCCATGATTTAGGGCATCCTCCTTTTGGGCATAACGGAGAAACCGTGCTTATGAATATTTCTCGTTCTATTGGCGGTTTTGAAGGCAATGCTCAAACTTTCCGCTTGCTCACACGTTTAGAACCGAAAGTTTTTCATGCGGATGGTCGTTCAGCCGGCGTAAATCTTACACGAGCTGCTTTAGATGCTGCAACGAAATATCCGTGGACGCATGAGCAGGGTCTGCATCATCCTGATGGTTCCAAAGGCAATAAGTTTTGCGTGTATGAAGACGATTTGCCTGTTTTTCAATGGCTTAAAGAAGGCAACGGAGCACCTGCTTTTGCTAAGCCTATGGAAGCCTACATTATGGATTTATCTGATGATATTGCTTACTCTGTGCATGACGTAGAAGATGCGATTGTTGGTCAATCTATTGAAGCTGCAGACCTACATGCGCACGACGTTATTGATGCTGTGGTTGAGTGTGTGCATAGTTGGTATGGCGATAAATGGTATGGCGATAAACTTATTAATGCTTATGAACGCTTAAATATGGCTAAATTATTGCCATATAGTTTTGATTCCACACGCCGTGATTTAGCTATGCTTAAAAATATGACCTCAAATATTATTGGACGTTTTGCCAGTTCTGTAGAAGCAGAAACGCGCGCCACTTATGGTCAGGGGCATTTAACTCGATATAATGCTCAGGTTGTTATTCCTGAAGACACAGCGTATGAAATTGCTTTCTTAAAAGGCATTGCTGTTTTTGCTGTTATGGAGCCGAGAGAACATGAAAGTTTCCATCATACGCAACAGGCAATTATTGAAGATCTTGTTGACGTGCTTATGTCGGGTGGTTCAGCACCTCATTCTATGTTGGAACCAGCTTTTGTAATGGATTGGCAAGAAGCTACGAATGATGATGAACGTTTGCGTGTTGCTATTGATCAGGTAGCAAGTTTAACCGATAACTCTGCTATGAGTTTGCACAGTATTGTGTGTGCTTAAACTGTGGCTGGGAAACCCCAGCCACAGTTTATTTACAGGTGAGAAATGACTGCGTGAGCAAAATCAGTTGTGCTCAAAGGAGTGCGGTCTGCACCTGCTAAATCAACCGTAAACTGGCCTGCAGCAAAAGCTTGAGCCATAGCTTGGCGAATCGCATCAGCTACCTCATTCCAGCCGATGTAATCAAACATCATGCAGCCCGAAAGTAGAAGAGACGATGGATTAGCCATATTCTTACCAGCAATGTCAGGAGCAGTGCCATGTGTTGCTTCAAAAATTGCGTGACCAGTTACATAGTTAATATTTGCGCCAGGGGAGATGCCAATACCGCCTACTTGAGCAGCCAAAGCGTCACTGGCATAATCACCGTTCAAATTGGTTAGTGCTACCACGCCAAAACGTTCTGGTCGCAGCAAAATCTGCTGTAAGAAGTTATCGGCAATAATATCGTTAATCTCTAACGAACCATTAGCAAGCTGATCAGCATACTCACGCTGAGCAAGCTCATAACCCCACTTACGGAAACCGCCTTCAGTAAACTTTTGAATATTGCCCTTATGCACAAGAGTTACATGCTTGAGACCGTGGGAAAGAGCGTACTCAATAGCCGCACGGATTAAACGTTCCGAACCTTCACGAGAAATTGGTTTAATACCAATACTGCTCGTTTCAGGGAAGCGAATTTTCGACACCTTCATCGTGGTCTGCAAGAAATCGATAACGCGCTGAACATCTTCACTGTCAGCATCCCACTCAATACCGGCGTAAATATCTTCTGTATTTTCACGGAAAATAGTTATATCCGTACGCTCTGGATGCTTTACAGGGCTTTCAATACCTTCGAAGTAGCGTACAGGGCGAACGCATGCATACAAATCAAGTTCTTGACGCAACGCCACATTGAGGGAGCGGATACCTTCGCCCACAGGAGTTTCTAATGGGCCTTTAATAGCTACGAGATGCTCGGTAATCGCATCAATAGTTTCAGCTGGCAAACTCATTCCCCGCGAGGCAAAAGCTTCTTTGCCAGCCAAAACTTTCAACCAGTCAACCTGGCGCTCGCCATTGTAGACCTTCTTTACAGCAGCATCGAAAACATGCTGTGCGCTCGACCAAATATCTTGACCTATACCATCTCCTACAATAAATGGAAGGGTCGGGGTATTTGGCACATCTAAGTGGCCGTCAATCATGCGAATCTGAGTCACTTTTACCTCTTTCCCATAGGAATATATTCGAGATTTATAGCCCCCGCATATTGCGAACGTGGGCGGATAAGTTTATTATTCTTCTGCTGTTCTTGAATATGTGCAATCCAACCAGATACGCGGCTCATAGCAAAAATCAGCGTGAAAATATCGCGGTCAATACCCAAAACGTGATATACGGTAGCAGAGTAGAAATCAACGTTAGGAATTAATCCCTTCGTATGTTTCATGTAATCTTCAATCTCTAAAGATAACTGATACCAGATTTCGTTATCCGTACCCGCCGTAAGCTGCTCAGCCATCGTGCGTAAATACTTTTCGCGCGGATCTTGCGTCTTGTATACGCGATGGCCAAAGCCCATAATCTTTTCTTTGGTATCTAACTTCTTTTGCAGATACGAGGTAACGTCTCCATGCTCGCGAATTTCAGTGAGCATCTCAAAAACGCGCTCATTAGCGCCACCGTGTAAAGGTCCTTTCAGTGTGCCAATAGCAGTGGTTACGCAAGAATAAATATCGCTCAGAGTAGATGCGCATACGCGGGCGGCGAAAGTAGAAGCATTCAGCTCATGGTCAGCATGCAAAACCAAAGCTTTATTTAATGCTTCTTCCTGCAAAGGTGTTGGTTCTTCGCCTGTAAGCATATAGAGGAAGTTAGCCGCAAACCCCAAATCTGTGCGCGGTGCAATAGGAGTGAGACCTTGACGCAGACGTGCAAAAGTAGAAATAATCGTTGGGATTTTAGCCATCAGTTGGATGCTTTGACCGTAGCGAGCTTCTACAGAAGTATCTTCTGCCTGAACGTTATACACACCCAAAAGGCTGACGGTAGAGCGCAAAACACTCATAGGATGCAAATGACGACGCGACTGAATCAGAATACATTGCTCCACAGCATCCGAGATTTCATAGTTAGCTTTCAGCTCGCTGACAAAATGCTTATATTCAATCTGCGTAGGCAAATGCAGATTCCATAGCAAATAAATAACTTCTTCGAAGCTGGCGTTATTATCCATCAGCTCGGAGATATTATAGCCTGCATAAGAGAGTTGATCGTCAATAATGGAACTAATACGTGTTTGGCATGCAATCATGTCTTTCAGGCCGTTCACATCATTAGTCATTGTGTGCTCCTAACTTCTTACGTACAACCATTGGTAAAATTCCGCCATTTATGTAGTAATCAATATCTGCAGCAGCGTCAAAACGAACCAGTGCCTTAAAGCGGATAACTGTATCAGCGCGAGTAGCTGTAATACCAACAACATCATGAATTCCTGGGGTATCAGACAAAGCAATATCAAAACTTTCTGAACCATCTAATCCAAGGGAAGCAGCAGAGTCCCCGTCCAAGAACTGCAAAGGCAAAATACCCATCATTACGAGGTTCGAACGGTGAATGCGTTCAAAACTTTCTGCCAACACAGCTTTAACTCCCAGCAAGCCAGTGCCTTTAGCTGCCCAGTCGCGCGATGAGCCCATACCATAGTCTTTACCGGCAATAACAATCGTGCCAACGCCTGCCTGCTTGTATGCCATAGCTGCCTCGTACATGCTTGTTAGCTCGCCATTGTACGTGGTGTAGCCGCCTACCTGACCTCCTGCCAGCTCATTTTTAATGCGAATATTGGCGAAAGTACCGCGCATCATAACTTCATGATTACCGCGGCGGCTACCATAGGAATTGAAATCGCGGTGCGTAACATTATGGTCAGTAAGATATTGACCGGCAGGAGACTTTAATGCAATCGCACCTGCAGGAGAAATATGATCTGTGGTAACTGTGTCGCCAAACTTTGCCAGCACGCGCAAACCGTTTAATGGCTTTACTCCCAAAGGCTCAGACAGAGCGTCAAAGTATGGAGGATTCTGAATATACGTGGACTGCTCGTTCCATGCGTATGTTTCACTTGCCTCGGTTTCAATAGCATTCCATTTCGCGTTATCATCGAATACCTTGCTATATTCCTGCTCGAAAAGGTCGCGCGTAACATATTTGCGCACAAACTGAGCAACTTCATCTTGCTGAGGCATAATATCGTCTAAATACACAGGATCGCCATCGTTATCTGTGCCTAAAGGCTCAGTAGTTAAATCAATATCGGTGGTACCTGCCAGAGCATACGCCACAACCAGAGGAGGACTAGCTAAGAAGTTTGCTTTTACAAGAGGATTAATACGTCCTTCGAAGTTGCGGTTACCAGACAGCACACCGCTGACCAGCAAATCTGTGTCGGTAATAGCTTGCGACACTTCCTCACCCAAAGGACCAGAATTACCAATGCATGTGGTGCAGCCGTAACCCACAACGTGGAAGCCAAGCTGGTCTAAATAGTCTTGCAAGCCCGAATTCTTAAGGTAGCCGGTAACCACCTTGCTACCTGGAGCTAGGGAAGTCTTGACTGTTGGATCGACATGTAAGCCCTTCTTTACAGCGTTGCGAGCCAGAATACCTGCCGACATAAGCACATACGGGTTTGATGTATTCGTACACGACGTAATAGCAGCAATAGCCACATGCCCCGTTCGCATAGTGTATTGCGCGCCATCAATAGTCACAGTCGCGGTTTTATTAATCTCATTAGCGTCTAAACCGAAACCTTGTACCCCTGCTTCGCGAGTAATGCTATCGCGAAATACCTGCTTAGCCTCAGACAAAGAAATCAAATCTTGAGGACGCTTCGGGCCAGAAATACTAGGAATAACCGTGCTCAAATCTAATTCCACAACCTTGGTATAGCGTGGAGTGTGCTGTGTATTGTAGAAGAGATGGTTAGCCTTCGCATAAGCTTCTACCAGAGCAATAGTTTCTTCGCTTCGGTTGGTTAAATGCATATAGCGCAGCGTTTCTTCGTCAATAGGGAAGTAGCCGCAAGTAGCGCCATACTCAGGAGCCATATTCGCCACTGTTGCGCGATCTGCCAAGCTCAGAGAACTTAATCCATCGCCAAAATATTCCACGAATTTGCCCACAACCTTCTCTTGACGTAGCACATTCGTAATGCGCAATGCTAAATCGGTTGCAGTGGAGCTTTTTGGCAAGCGACCAGTTAAATGCACGCCAATGACTTCTGGAACAGGGAAGTATGACGCTTCGCCGAGCATAGCCGCCTCAGCTTCAATACCGCCGACTCCCCAGCCGAGTACGCCAATGCCATTAATCATGGTGGTGTGACTATCGGTTCCAAACATGGAATCGGGGAAAGCAACGCCATTCTTATGCAAAATAACATCGCTTAAGAACTCAATATTCACCTGATGAATAATGCCCGTAGCAGGTGGAACTACGCGATAGTTGTCGAAAGATTCTTCTGCCCATTTGAGGAACTGATAACGTTCCTGATTGCGCTCAAATTCACGTTGCATATTCAACGGCAGAGCGTCCGCGCAACCCGATACATCGACCTGAACGCTGTGGTCAATGACCAGATCCACAGGAATCTCTGGGTTAATATCGCCTGCCTTGCCGCCATGCTGAACAATGGCATCACGCATGGATGCGAGGTCCACGACCACAGGCACGCCGGTGAAATCTTGCAACACAATGCGGCTTGGCTTAAACGGAACTTCACCCTCAGGCTCGCTTGGATTATAAGCGATTAAACGCGCAATTGCTGCCTGATCTTCTGCGCTTCCTGAACCTTTGCGCAGCAGACTTTCGAGAAGAATGCGGAGAGTGTAGGGCAGATTTTCGACGTTTTTGCCGTGTGATTGGCATGCATCAGCAATGTTGTAATACGACAAAGTTTGATTGCCGACGTGCAATGTCTGTGTATCTACCATAGATTGTCCCTCCTGCTCTGTGGTTTTCCCGAAGCGATATGGAGTTATGCATAAACCAACGAATAAACCCGTAAATATAAGGTAAATATGCGTTATTTATGCATTCAAATGAATATTTATTCATAGTGTACCCCTTTTTTGGTTACGAGTATTGTTACGAAATGATTAAATGCGAAACAATTAAGGAAAATATCCGCAACATAGTCAAGGGTGAGTTGTGTGAAATGTGCCACATTTTGAGATGGAGACTGTAGACGATTCGTTTTGGGAGAGACAGCACACGGCACGTGCGAGCTGTACGTGCTATGGCTTTTGCCAGGTTTGATATAAAAGCTTTGGCTGGAGGGTGTCAGGTTTTTGTGTATGTGGTTTTGTTGGATCTGGCTCGCAGGCGCAGGGTTTGATTATGCAACGGTGCGTAGGTGAGGTGGTACTTGATGAGCCAGGTTTCTCTGTCGGATATGCGATTTTGTATGCTCCCAGACATGACGTGTTCAACGCAGTCTGACTGGGAGAAGTTTGTTGCCATGCAGCACTCTTAAATCAAGAGCAATACCTCTTATGGTTGTATGTGCTACACGAGAAAGACGAAAGGTTATGGTGTGCACAGCATACTAGGTAACCTTTT
>ERZ507022.71-NODE-71-length-58082-cov-24.9588_pt1 | contig 58082 bp, 53 predicted proteins | sample MGYA00513164_ERZ507022 | MGnify/ENA metagenome assembly ERZ507022 | reverse complement strand
TTTGTTGATGATTTCTCCAAAACCATTTTAACATGAAGCTTCACTATGGATTTTTATTTTTTGATTAACTGTTCAAGTTCATTTTACAACTGACCTTTAATTTTCTTTTTGAAGATTGTAACATTCTTCGCGGACCAATTAATCAAGATGAGTACAAATCTTATGTTACTCCCATCCTTTTCTTTAAAAGATTGTCAGATGTTTATGATGAAGAGCATGAATATGCTTTAAGAGAATCAGGTGGGGACGAGGAATTTGCAAGTTTTGATGAAAATTACAGTTTCAAGATTCCCAAAGGATGTCATTGGAATGATGTTCGAAATGTAAGTCAGAATGTTGGACAGGCTATTGTAAACGCCATGAGTGGTATTGAAAGGGCAAACCCTGAATATTTATCCGGGGTATTTTCGAGTTTCGATGACGCTAACTGGACAGACAAAAGCAAGCTGAGTGATGAACGGCTCAAAAATCTTATTGAGCATATGTCCGAACTGAAGGTCGGAAATAATAACTATTCAGCCGATGTAATGGGGGATGCCTACGAATACCTCATCAAGAAATTTGCTGATCTATCTAAGAAAAATGCCGGAGAGTTCTATACGCCTCGTACGATAGTCAAATTAATGGTTATGCTGTTGGATCCCAAAGAAGGAGAAACTGTGTATGAGGGAACCTGTATCGCTTTAAGGTGGGTGGTGACAGATCAGGTTGTTCAGGATTATCTGGCTAGCCCGAAAATACCAACCGCATCCTATCAAAAACAAACTGCAAAAAGGACAGAAGTTCGGGTATTGGACTGCTTTGTAGCTGGATGCCGGGAAAAATAAAAACAACAAGAGAACTGCCTTGGTCCAGTGTATTTGTGGAAAAACTAAAAATATCGCTATCATTGAGTTGGTAAGCGGCCACAGCTATTCTTGCGGCTGCTGTAGGGCAGAAAACTTTACGCTGCGACAGCAGGAAAGAAAAAGGGCACGAACTTATGCGTCAGATACATCGGGCGAAACTGGCCGAAAGGTACCTGGATAAGCGTGTCAACAAAAATAGTCGTTCTGGTCATACCGGAGTGTGCTGGCGGGAAACATGCAGAAATATTATGCCTACATTATGGTGGATCGGAAACAGATCTAGTTGGGGTACTATGAGAAATTGGAGGGATGTCATCGCTGCTCGGAAAGCTGCAGAGGAGAAATACTTTCGGCCTAGGCAGGAAAAAGTGGATGCGATAAAGAAGCAGATGAAAGACTGAAGCAGGTTAAATATTGAAAAGATAAGGATAGGATGCTCATCATGGGAATCCATTTTTCTTATCCGATACAACATATCATTCAAGACCGGCAGAGGAATCGTGCTAGATTCCCTGCCGATCTTTTTTTCATATTAAAAAAAAGAAATTACTGAGAACCGTCAGATATTACTTGCTCCCAAGGCTATTAAGTGGGGGAAGAGAAAAATAGAACCCCCAGAAAGGAGCAAAGCCATGAGTCAACAGTTAAACATCAGTGTTTCGTCTTCGAAAAGTGATGGACATGTTGCTTCCGTACGATGTGTATCTGTACGTGAACGAATCCTGCGTTTCCTGTTTGGAAGCAAAAAAAGAGTGACCATCATTGTGCCGGGCGAGACGGTAGAAGAACTGGCAATCCATGAAATCAAAGAAAGGAGTACTTAGTATGACAAAGGAAACGATGACAAACCTGGCCACTGAACTGGCAACCTGTGGAAAAGCACTGCTGAAGATTGCGGAGGTCCTGGGAGCCAAAGAAGGGCCTGCTGCAGTCCCCCAAAAGAAAGAGCCTGCTTCCAGGGAGCTGACCTTGGAAGAAGTGCGGAAGGTGGCGGCGGACAAGTCCCGGCAGGGGTGTACGGAAGATGTCCGGAACCTGATCCATCATTATGGGGCGGACAAACTGTCCAGCCTGGATCCAGCAAAATATGAAGCCTTCCTGAAAGATTTGGAGGTGATGGGTCATGCCGGATAACCATGCGGTCCTTTCCGCTTCGTCCAGTTATCGGTGGCTGGCCTGTCCTCCTTCAGCCCTTGAGTGTGCCAAGCTGCCGGATGTACAGAGTGATTTTGCCAAACAGGGGACGGAATCCCATGCCCTTTGTGAATACAAGGTCAAGAAGGCCCTTGGCCAGAAAGGGGAAAATCCTACGAAATCCCTCACCACCTTTGATGAGGAAATGGCCGAGTGTACCGATGCTTATGCCCAATTTGTGATGGAAAGTCTGTCGGCGGCTAAGGCTGCCTGCAACGATCCGTTGGTGCTGGTGGAACAACGCCTGGACTTTTCCCGTTGGGTGCCGGAAGGGTTCGGGACCGGGGACTGTCTGATTGTGGCGGATGATACCCTTTCCGTCATCGACTACAAACATGGGTTAGGGGTTCTGGTGGAAGCAGATAAGAATCCCCAGATGATGTGTTATGCCCTGGGGGCCCTGGATTTATTTGATGGAATCTACGATATCCGGAAGGTCTCCATGACCATCTTCCAGCCAAGACGGGAAAACGTCAGCACCTGCACCATGTCCAAGGAAGAACTGCTCCAATGGGCTGAAACAGTCCTGAAACCAACCGCTGAATTAGCGGCCAAAGGTGAAGGGGAGTATAAGGCCGGTGACCACTGCCGGTTCTGCAAGATCAAGGCTACCTGTCGGAAGCGGGCTGAGTACAATTTGGAACTGGCCAAATACGACTTTGCCATGCCCTCCACCCTGGAAGACGAAGAAGTGGAAGCCATCCTGGCCAAAGCCGATGAACTGGTGAGCTGGGCTGGGGACGTAAAGGAGTATGCCCTGCAGCAGGCCCTGTCCGGTAAAAACTGGGCCGGGTGGAAACTGGTGGAAGGCCGGTCTAACCGCCGATATGTAAGCGAGAAAGCCGTTGCTACAAAAGTGGAAGAAGCGGGGTATTCCCCCTATGAGAAGAAGCTTATGGGCATTACTGCCCTCACCAGGCTGCTGGGAAAGAAACGGTTCGATGAACTGTTGACCGACCTGATTGAAAAGCCCCAGGGCAAACCGGTCCTGGTACCGGAAACGGACAAGCGGCCGACCCTGCATACGGCTGTCGATGATTTTGAAAAAGAGAATTAAGGAGGAACTGAATATGTCTAAGAATTACGTAAATCCGTGCAAAGTGATCACTGGGGTCAATACCCGCTGGAGTTATGCCAATGTGTGGGAACCCAAATCTATCAACGGTGGAACCCCTAAGTATAGTGTCAGCCTGATCATTCCCAAGTCCGACACCAAGACCGTGGAAAAGGTCCGGGCCGCCATTAAGGCCGCTTACCAGGAAGGGGAAGGAAAACTGAAGGGGAATGGCCGTACCGTACCACCCCTGGAAGCCATCAAGACTCCGCTCCGGGATGGGGATCTGGAACGGCCGGGAGATGAGGCCTACAAAGACAGTTTCTTCATCAACGCCAATTCTGCTACCAAGCCTGGGATCGTGGATGCGAACTGCCAGCATATCCTGGAACGGTCCGAAGTGTATTCCGGGGTCTATGGCAGAGCCTCCATCAACTTCTATGCCTTTAACAGCAACGGGAACAAGGGGATTGCCTGCGGCCTGAATAACTTGCAGAAGATCCGGGACGGAGAAACCCTGGGCGGCAAGCCTCGGGCAGAGGATGACTTCGCCACGGCGGACGATGACGATTTCCTGGCATAAGGAGGATAAATTATGGAAACGACACTGAAACTGATTCTGGATGCTCTGTATTGCCTTGTTGCACTGGGTATTTTTGGATTTATTCTGGCACTGATTTACACCGACATCAAGAAAGATCAGCGTGATGAAGAAATTGCCCGGCATCGGGAAGAACGAGAAGAAGAGTATCACCGTAAACAAATGGAATCTTTCCTGAAATAAGGAACGGAAAATGGTGGCGGCGGGGCTTTGTGCCTCGCCGCTTTTCTCGAGGTGAAACTAATGAAAACAATCAGTATCGATATTGAAACCTATAGTGACGTGAACCTGGCCAAGTGCGGCGTGTACAAGTACGCAGAATCCCCGGCCTTTGAAATCCTCCTTTTCGGCTATGCGGTAGATGGCGGTCCCGTGCAGGTCGTTGATCTGGCTCAGGGGGAAACGGTCCCGGAAGAAATCCTGGATGCCCTTACCGATGAAACCGTCACCAAATGGGCCTTCAATGCCAATTTCGAACGGGTGTGTCTGTCCCGGTATCTTACGGACCTGGGCAGGAGCCTGGACCCCTTCCATGATCAACATCCTCTTTCTACGGAGTGTGCCCGGTTCCTGAATCCCGCAGGATGGAAATGTTCCATGGTCTGGTCCGCCTATATGGGGCTGCCTCTTTCCCTGGAAGGGGTAGGGGCTGTGCTGAATCTGGACAACCAGAAGATGAAGGAAGGCCGAGAACTGATCCGTTACTTCTGTGTTCCTTGTAAGGAAACCAAGACCAACGGTGGCCGTACCCGGAACCTTCCCTGTCATGCTCCGGACAAGTGGGCCATCTTCAAAAGCTACAACAAGCGGGATGTGGAAGTGGAAATGGCCATCCAACAGCGGCTGCAGAAATACCCGGTGCCGGAGAAAGTGTGGGAAGAATACCACCTGGACCAGGAAATCAATGACCGGGGCATTGGCATCGACCTGGAACTTGCCAGACAGGCGGTGGCCATGGATGCCAAAAGCCGGGAAAGTCTGATGGCTGCTTTGAAAGAACGGACGGGCCTGGAGAACCCCAACTCGGTAATCCAGATGCTGGAGTGGTTGGAACAGCACGGCTTAAAGACAGATTCCCTGGGGAAGAAAAACGTGGTGGAACTTCTGAAAACGGCTCAGGAGCCCCTGCACAGTGTTCTGTTGCTCCGGCAGAAGCTGGCCAAGTCCTCGGTAAAGAAGTACCAGGCCATGGAAATGACGGCCTGCCAGGATGGAAGGGCCAGGGGCATGTTCCAATTCTATGGGGCCAACCGGACCGGGCGGTTTGCGGGACGGCATATCCAATTGCAGAATCTTCCTCAGAATCATCTGCCGGACCTTTCCGAAGCCCGGGAGCTGGTGCAGCAGGGAAACTACGAAGCACTGGATCTTCTTTATGATTCTATCCCGGATGTTCTCTCCCAGCTGATCCGGACAGCCTTTGTGCCCCGTGAGGGAATGAAGTTTGTGGTCTCGGACTTCTCAGCTATTGAGGCGCGGGTTATTTCCTGGATGGCCGGGGAGAAGTGGAAATCCGCAGCCTTTGCAGCCGGGAAGGATATCTATTGCTCAACGGCCAGCCAGATGTTTGGAGTGCCCGTGGTGAAACACGGGGTGAACGGGGATTTGCGCCAGAAGGGGAAAATCGCGGAACTGGCCTGTATCGCAGAAGGGCAGCTTGTCCTTACGGATCATGGTCTTATCCCCATTGAAAAGGTGACCACGGAAGACCGGGTTTGGGATGGAGAGAACTGGGTCCACCATGACGGGGTTGTCTACAGAGGCGAAAGAGAGGTGCTCACCTATGAAGGACTCACAGCAACTGCCGACCACATGGTCTGGGTGCAAGGGAAAGAGAAGCCAATACAGCTTGGAATCGCCGCCGCCAGCGGCGCACATCTCTTACAAACCGGAAATGGTGGGCGAGCAATACGGCTGGGTAAAAATTATCAGCCCGGAAAAACGCTGGAACGAGAAACAGAACCATTGCTATGTTTTGACCCAGTGCCAGGGCTGCGGATCCATACAATGGACTCTGCGGGATGCTCTTGTAAGCGGAAAAAGCAAGGGGTGTCAGCATTGTTCCCAAGCCAGAAAGATTCCTTTGTGGCTTTACAAGCGGTTGATGGCAGCCAAACAGCGCTGCGAAAATCCCAAAGAGACGGGCTATCGGAATTATGGAGCCAGGGGCATCCGGTTCCAGTTTCCCAGTGTGCTTGCGGCAGGACTTTATCTGCTGGAGCAGTATGGACTTCCAGATCGGGAGTACGAAATCGACAGAATCAACAACGATGGAGATTATGCTCCAGGAAATATCCGAATGGTTCCTTTAAAAGTGAACCGGGGCAACCGAAGAAAAACGGTGTTATCGGAATTCCAGCAAGAGTATTGGCCGTACTGTTATTCGACGGTGATTCGAAAGTTGTCTGGCGGGGAGACAAGGGAACAGATCATAGCAGATGCCAGGGATGCAGTAGCAAAGAAACGGAAAAACTGGTATGTCATCGACGCACGGCTCGACTTTATGACATACGAAATGCCGGACCCCATCACCGTTTTACCGTATCGGACTGCCTAGTGCATAACTGCGGATACGGCGGCTCCGTGGGCGCTTTGAAGGCCATGGGGGCCATGGATATGGGGATCACGGAAGAGGAACTGGGACCCCTGGTCCAGTCCTGGCGGGCCGCCAATCCCCACATCGTGGATTTCTGGTGGCAGGTGGATGGGGCTGTGAAAACCGCCATCAAAAAGAGGATTCCTGTCCAGGTCAACAATCTCCGATTCCTCTGCAAGAGCGGCATGCTGTTCATCGAACTCCCCAGCGGACGCAGGCTTTCCTATGTGAAGCCCCGGATCGGGGAGAACAAGTTCGGCGGAGAGTCCGTAACCTACGAGGGCATCGGAGTTGCCAAAAAATGGGAGCGCCTGGAAAGCTATGGACCGAAGTTCGTAGAAAACATCGTCCAGGGCACGGCCCGGGACATCCTTTGCTACGCCATGCAGACCCTGCGGCATTGTGCCATTGTGGGCCACGTCCACGATGAACTGATTATCGAGTGCAGCAAAGAAGTAAGCGTGGATGCCATCTGCAAGCAAATGGGAAGAACGCCACCCTGGGCGGAAGGGCTGATCCTCCGGGCGGATGGGTATGAGTGTGAGTTTTACCAGAAAGATTGAACGAAACCGTCAGAAAACACCTCCTGCCGTGGCTAGTAAGCAGGAGGTGTTTATTCATGAACGATATGCAGAAAGCACAGATTCGGGAACTGCGGCTCCAGGGAGTCGGGTATCGGAAAATCGCCAAAGAAACAGGTATGTCGGAGAATACCGTCAAATCCTACTGCCGCAGACACCCTTTATCCCTCAAGGAGCCGGAAACGGAACAAGCCCATCACTGCCTGCAATGCGGTCAGCCTATTGAGCAGAACGACAAACGGAAGGAGAAAAAGTTCTGCTCCGATGCCTGCCGGATGGCCTGGTGGAATAGCCATCGTGACAAGGTGAACCATAGAATCGTACGAAAGATGGAATGCCCCTGCTGCCATAAGACATTCACCGTCTATGGGAATGGGCAGCGCAAATACTGCTCCCACACTTGCTATGTAAAAGACAGGTTCGGAGGTGGCCAGGATGGACGCTAAGCAGTTGAAACAGGAGAAGATGTACCTAGCTGCCATGCATTTTATCAGAGGAATGCTCCAGGAGGAGCTGATTACAAAAGCTGAATACGGTAAAGCGGAGCGGCAGATTCGGAATAAATATTCTCCTGTAATCGGCCCACTATTAGCCGATATCGACTTGCTATAAATCCGGTTCAGAGTGAGTAATAGTAGCAAAAGGAGTTGATACAATGAAAAAAATCACGCGGGTCAGCCGGCCCATGCCGGCCATCGTGCGGAGAAAAAAAGTGGCAGCCTATGCCCGGGTCTCCGTGGAGTCGGAACGGATGAACCATTCCCTATCGGCTCAGATCAGCTACTATAACGGCCTGATCCAGAGAAACCCGGAATGGGAATTTGCCGGTGTCTATGCAGACGACGGTATCAGCGGAACCACTATCGACAAGCGAAAAGGGTTCAAGCAGATGCTGGCGGACTGTGAAGCAGGAAAGATTGACATTATCCTTACAAAGTCCATCCAGCGCTTTGCCAGGAACACGGTAGACCTTTTAACGACAGTGCGGCATTTGAAAGACCTGGGTATAGAAGTGCGGTTCGAGAAAGAGCATATCCGCTCCCTTACGGGTGACGGCGAACTGATGCTTTCCATCCTGGCATCCTTTGCCCAGGAAGAGAGCCGTTCCATCAGCGAAAATGTCAAATGGGCAACCCGGAAGCGGTTTGCAAAAGGGATTCCCAATGGACGATTCCGAATCTATGGATACCGTTGGCAGGGAGATCAGCTTGTCCCTGAGCCCAAGGAAGCGTCTGTTGTAAAGCTCATTTATGACAACTTCTTAAAAGGCCTGTCCGCTGAGACCACGGAAAAGCAGCTGGAAGAAATGGGAATCAAATCCTTTAATGGGAAACATTTCGGGAATTCGGCCGTCCGGAGAATTTTAGAGAATATTACTTACACCGGTAATCTATTGTTCCAGAAAGCCTATTCGGCAGACCCCATCACTGGAAAAACCAAAATCAATCATGGAGAACTCCCACAATATTTTGTGGAAAATACACATGAGGCCATTATCCCCATGGAAACCTATAAAAAGGTACAGGAAGAAAGGGAAAGACGGCGGGAACTGGGGGCTTTGGCAAACTGGTCCATCGATACCTGCTGTTTTACCACCAAAATCAGGTGTGGAATCTGCGGGAAGAGTTTTGTGCATATTCGCAGTAAACGGAAAAATAAGGATTGCTGGACCTGTATTTCCCATAAAGAGAGAGGAAGAACCTGCCGTTCTAAGGGAGCTATCCCACAGAAAGTCCTAGTCAAGGAATGCACAGAAGTCCTGGGGCTTTCCGAATTCGATGAAAATGTCTTCCTGAATCAGGTTGATATAATTGTGGTTCCGGAACATCATGTGATGGTGTTTCATATGAAAAATGGAGAGCAGATTACACGGCAATGGGTTTCTACTGCCCGGAAGGACGCATGGACTAGTGAACGACGGAAGGAATGGGGAGAAAGACATAAGCTAAAAAGCACAAATCCCAACCGAAAAGCATTCAATGAGTTCACAGGCTTCATCAAATGCGGGTACTGTGGAGAAAATTACAGGAGCCAACAAACTACATATTCTGATGGAAAAAAGGAACGGTACTGGCGGTGTGCTGGTATATGTGGCAATGAAGCCATCAAAGACAGCACTATGAAAAAGCTAACTGCTTCTGTGCTGGGACTGGACACTTTCAATGAGGGAAAAATGGATGAATCCCTTGAAAAAGCAGTTGTCCTGAATGGAGAAATAACATTCCATTTTAAAGATGGCCATACGGAAACCAGGCAATATAGAGAAAGAAAACGGGGAACCCGTCATAGCGAAGCGTATCGGGCTTATATGCATGAAATCATGCAATATGCAAAACGCAAGGACCCAGAGGCTAAAAAAATAATGCTTGTGCTGAAAGAAGAATGGAAGAGAGAGGATAATCGATGGCAAAAACAGTAAGAGCGATTCCGGCAACAATCAGCCGTTATACATCATCTCCGATTAATAGTCGGAAGAAAAGAAAAGTAGCAGGTTACGCACGGGTTTCAACAGACCACGATGATCAGATTACCAGCTATGAAGCCCAAGTGGATTATTATACAAACTATATCAAAGGGCGGGATGACTGGGAATTTGTAGGTATCTATACGGATGAAGGAATCTCTGGTACAAATACCCGCCATCGTGATGGATTCAAGCGAATGGTCAATGATGCTCTGGAAGGAAAAATCGACCTGATCATTACAAAGTCTGTCAGCCGCTTTGCTAGAAATACCGTCGATAGCCTTTCCACTATTCGGAAATTAAAAGAACACAAAATAGAGTGCTACTTTGAAAAGGAAAATATCTGGACTTTCGACAGCAAGGGAGAATTGCTCCTGACGATCATGAGTTCCCTGGCCCAGGAAGAAAGCCGGAGTATTTCAGAAAATGTCACCTGGGGTCATCGGAAGCGGTTTGCCGATGGCAAAGTCAGCGTCGCTTACAGCCGTTTCCTGGGATACAAGAAAGGCCCGAACGGTGGGCTAGTAGTTGTACCAGAAGAAGCAACAACGATCAAGCTCATCTACAAGCTATTCCTAGAAGGCTTGGGAACAACAACTATTGCCAAGCAACTAACAAAACGAGGACTTAAAACCCCAGGAGGAAAATCCAAATGGAGTGCACGTACGGTTTACAGTATCCTTCAAAACGAAAAGTACAAGGGAGATGCACTTCTACAAAAAAGCTATACGGTTGATTTTCTTACAAAGAAAACGAAAATCAACGAAGGGGAAGTCCCCCAATACTATGTAGAGCATGACCATGAAGCCATTATTGAACCTCAGACCTTTGAAATGGTGCAAGCGGAACTGAAACGTAGAAATAAAGCACGGAAGTACTTCAGTGGTACTAGCATCTTTTCCACCAAAATCCAGTGTGCTGAATGCGGAGGATGGTACGGTGCGAAGGTCTGGCACTCCAATGACAAGTACCGCAGGATCATCTACCAGTGTAATAATAAGTTCCGAAACAATACAGGGTGCAGAACGCCGCATCTGACAGAAGAGGAAATCAAGATGTACTTCGTCCGGGCAATGAATCAGATGATTACAGAGAAGGATGAAATTATCCAGACCATCGAGGATGCTAGGCAGGTGATCTGTGACAACGGAGACCTTCTAGCCAAACGAGATGCCATGCAGAAGGAAATCGGCATCCTGGTGGAAATGGCCCAGAATGCTGTGGAACGGAATGCACGGGTGGCGCAGAACCAGGAAGAGTACCAAAAACAGTATGATGACATCATCAGCCGCTATGATGCAATGAAAATTGAGTACGAACAACTGTGTGAGAAGATTGAAAACCGCCAGGATCGGAATGAGCAGCTTGGACGGTTCATTCAGGAACTGAAAGGTCGGAAGAACCTGCTCACCGAATTTGACCATTCACTCTGGTGTGCCCTGGTCGATAAAATGATAGTAAAAGATAAAGAGAATGTAACCGTGATCTTTCAAGACGGGACGGAAATCAAGGCATAAATAGAAACCGCTTTGCAGAAATGCAGAGCGGTTTTTTCTTTGTCCAAAACACCAGGCATGTCAATTTTAACAGCAATTGCAGGGGGCTTCTGGGGTGCACTTCACTTTGCACCCCAGGGTGCATCGTTCAAGAGTTTAAGGGAATAATCGTGTAATTGTATCAAATGTTGTAAGGCAACCGAACCGTACCTGGTAAGGGGTACAGTTTTGGTGTTTTTTTGTATTTGTACGACAGAAATCAAGTGCAGAGTGCCGCCCAGAGGGTTGTTCAACGGCGAATGCCTGGCATTTGGCATCCAAAACGATGAAGGATGGACGACCAACGATGAGCCCGCTGGTTCTCCGGAAAATCATACAGTAAACATAGAACTTGCCATGAATCATAAAAAACATCATATAACTCCTATGGGAGGAATAGTATTGGAAATTGTTTGAAAAATCATTTAATGTAATACCTGACAGAAGGAAGATTTTGAACGGAAAGAAATGAGGGAGGAAAAATGGAAAAACGGAGAGAGCAGGTGCCTTACTGCGGAGGAAAGACTTTTCCCCGAAATCGTATCCCGCTGGGAGCTTGTGACTGCCATCATCACATCTATGATCCCGTCCGGTTCCCTTATGTACCGGAGGATGTGAGAAACCAACCTCCGGCTGACGTGGAATGCTACCGTCTGCTGAAGGATAAACTGGGCATTGCCCGAAGTGTGGTGGTGCAGCCTTCTGCTTATGGCCTGGACAACCGGTGCACCATGGATGCGGTCCAGAGACTGGGTGTGGAAAATACCCGGGCCATTGTGGTATTGGACAACCAGGTGATGGATTCCCAGCTGGCGGTCCTTCACCGGAAAGGCGCACGGGGCATCCGGTTCAACATGAACTGCGGATATAAAGGCGATTGGGAAGAAATCCGCAGACTGGTGGAACGGGTTGCGGAATATGGCTGGTGTGTCTGTCTGTGGATGGATCCGGATCTTCTGGTGGAGAAACGGACATTTTTCGAGAATCTGCCTGTACAGCTGGTCCTTGACCATCGGGGACATCTGCCTGCAGGGACAGGGACCAGTCATCCCGCATTCCGGATGATCTGTGACTGGTTGGATCAGGGAAGGGCCTGGGTCAAACTTTCCGGCTGGTATTTTGACAGTGGGGAGGAAAATTATGGAGACACCCTGGCCATAGGCCGGGAATACGTCAAGGCCAATCCCAACCGGCTGCTGTGGGGAACGGACTGGCCCCATCCCAACCGGTACAGCAAACGGAAACCCTGCCCCGATGACAGCGCGTTGCTGGATGCTCTGTTCGATATGGCAGAGAATGAAGAAACGGTTTATAAAACGTTGGTGGAAAATCCTGCAAAACTTTTTGGCTTTTCCAATTCCGGACAGAAGGCATAAGGTCATGAAAGAAACCACGTTTAAGCTTTATGGTATGGACTGGCGGATTTTCACGTTTTTCTCTGTAATCGTTCTGATTTCTGCCTGTCTGAACATCATTCCCAACCAGTTCATTGGAGGCATCGCTGTCATGTTCACCCTGGGTGCCATCTTCGGTGAAGTGGGAGAACGGCTTCCTGTTTGGAACAAGTACTGCGGAGGCGGAGCCGTGCTGGCGTTCCTGGGCTGCGGGATTCTGGTATACAACAATCTGATGCCCAAAAACATCCTGACTGTTTCCAAGGGATGGATGAATACCTACAATTTTTTGAACGTATTCATCTGTGCCCAGGTGGTGGGAAGCCTGTTGGGAATCGAAAGAAAGGTCCTGCTGAAATCCAGTCTTTTGTATCTTCCGGCCCTGTTGGCGTCATTGGGAGGCGCTGCTCTGTTGGGTGTCGTCGGAGGGATCTTGTTTGGGATCTCTCCCGTGGAAACCCTGACGGCTTATGTCCTGCCCATTATGGGCGGTGGTGCCGGGGCTGGCGCCATCCCTATGGCCCAGGTCTATCAGGATGTGACGGGCAAAGATTCTTCCGCCTACCTGAGTTTTTGCATGGCCATCCTGGCCGTGGGAAATCTGGCGGCCGTAGCTTTCGCCGTGATCCTGGACAATGTAGGCCGGGTCATTCCTCAGTGGACGGGACATGGCCAGCTGATGAAACAGAAACAGGGAGCGGTGGAGGCGGAAATTGCCGAAGAGAAGAAAGTGGACCGGGAATTGAAAATGGAAGACATTGGTGCAGCCATTTTCCTGATCGGGGCCTTCTTCGTATTGGCCCAGCTGGTGGCGAAAAAAGTCCTGCCCACGGTCTTTGGAGTGGCCATTCCCAATTTTGCCTACATGATCATCTTTGCCACCCTGGCCAATGTACTGGACCTGATCCCGGAACGGACGAAGGAAGCTTGCCACCGGGTACAGCAGTTCTGCGCCAGCCGGCTGGTCTGGGCCATGATGGCCGGCTGCGGTGTCACCCTGATCGATTTCAACAAGATGATGGGTGTGCTGAGCGTTGCCAATTTCATTATGGTGCTGCTGATTGTCCTGGGCTGTGTCATCGGTTCCGCAGCTTTTGGTTCGCTGGTGGGCTTCTATCCCATTGAAAGCGCCATTACAGCCGGACTGTGCATGGCCAACATGGGCGGTGCAGGAGATATGGCCGTGCTGGGTGCCTGCAGACGGATGGACCTGATGAGTTACGCTCAGATTTCCTCCCGGATCGGCGGGGCCATTGTCCTCCTGGTGGGCAGTTTTATTTTCCAGTTCCTGTAATCAGAAAGAGAGGTTTTATACGATGAGAAAGTTTCCTGTGGTATATATGCGGGGTGGGACCAGCAAGGGCTGCCTGTTCCATCGGGAAGATCTGCCGGAAGATTCCAAGGAATGGGATGAGATTTTTCTCCAGGTCATGGGGAATCCGGATCCCAAGCAGATGGACGGGATGGGCGGGACGGTATCATCCAACAACAAAATCGTCATTATCTGGAAGAGCGCCCTGCCCAATGTGGACATCGAATACCTGGTGGGCCAGGTCATTGTAGGAAAGAAACAGGTGGATTACAAAAGCAACTGCGGCAATATGACTGCTGCGGTGCCGGCCTATGCGGTGGAAGAGGGCATGGTCCCCATTGTGGAACCGGTGACCACCGTCCGGATGCTCAACAAGAATACGGATAAATATATCAATGTGACCGTCCCCATTGATCCCCGGACTCACACTTTTGCTCAGGAGGGGGATTGCCATATTGCCGGCATCGATGGAACCGCTGCGGAACTGAAGGTGAATTTCCTGGATCCGGCAGGGGCCAAGACGGGGAAACTGCTGCCCACGGGCAAAGCACTGGATGTGCTGGAAATCGACGGACGGAAAATCGAAGCCACCATCCTGGATGTATCAAATCCCCTGGTCCTGGTCCGGGCGGAAGATGTGGGCCTCCAGGGTACGGAACTGCCGGCACAGGTGGATGCGGACAAAGAAGCATCGGCTCTGCTGGAAAAAATCCGGGGAGCGGCTGCTGTGAAAATGGGCTTTGCCAGGGATCTGGAAGATGCCACAGCCCATTCCCCGGCGGTGCCCAAAGTGGGCTTCTTCACGGCACCGGTTTCCTATACGGATATTGCCGGGAACCGGGTGGATGCCGGCCAGATGGATCTGTGCGCCCGGGTCATCTCGGTGTTCAAGTGCCACAAAGCCTGCCCCCTGACTGCTGCCAGTTCCATTGCCGTGGCGGCTTTCGTACAGGGGTCCATCATCGAAAAGACACTGGGCAGACAGCCTGAAGGCCGGCAGGCCATCCGGCTGGGGCACCCAAGCGGAGTGATGACCGTCTATCCTGACCTGGAAGTCCGGGAAGAAGGGAACCTGGATGTAAAAGGGGTGGCTGTCCAGCGGACGGCCCGCCGGATTATGGACGGCACCATTTACATCAGAAAATAAGCTGCAGAGAAAAGGAGAAAATTCATTATGATCAATCTGTTCAAGAACGGGGCCTACCTGGTCCACGGCAACGAAATCATCCCGGAAGAAGAACTGTCCCGGGCAGAAGCAACCCTGGGCCGGAAAATCCAAAAGGAAGAAGCCAAAAAGGGCACCATTGCCTATGGCATCCTGAAAGCCCACAACCAGAACGGGGACATGGACAATCTGAAAATCCGCTTCGATGCCCTGACCAGCCATGACATCACCTACGTGGGGATCATCCAGACCGCCAAAGCGTCCGGCATGGAAAATTTCCCCATGCCCTACATCCTCACCTGCTGCCACAACTCCCTGTGCGCCGTAGGGGGGACCATCAACGAGGACGACCACATGTTTGGCCTCAGCGCCGCCCAGAAATACGGAGGCATCTTCGTACCGCCCCATATGGCCGTCATCCACCAGTATATGCGGGAAATGCACGCCGGCTGCGGGAAGATGATCCTGGGGTCCGACTCCCATACCCGGTACGGGGCTCTGGGAACCATGGCCGTAGGCGAAGGGGGCGGCGAACTGGATAAGCAGATCCTGAAGGATACCTGGGACAACCCCTATCCCGGTGTGGTGGCCGTATACCTTACCGGCAGCCCCAAACCCTGGGTGGGACCCCACGACATTGCCCTGGCCATCTGCCGGGCAGTGTACAAAAACGGCTATGTGAAGAACAAGGTGATGGAATTCGTGGGCCCCGGAGTCTCCTCCATGACCACCGACTACCGGAACGCGGTGGACGTGATGACCACGGAAACCACCTGCCTGTCCTCCATCTGGCGGACTGATGAGGATACCCGGGCCTTCCTGAAGGAACACCACCGGGAGGGGGACTACAAAAAGCTGGATCCGGCGGAAGTGGCCTATTATGACGGCTGCGTCCAGGTGGATCTGTCCACGGTGAAACCTATGATCGCCCTGCCCTTCCATCCCTCCAATGCCTATGAAATCGACGAACTGAACGCCAATCTGGGGGACATCCTCCGGGAAACGGAAAAAAAGGCGGCGGAAGTGGCCCAGGGCCGTGCTGCCTACAGCCTGACGGACAAGATCCATGACGGGAAACTCCAGGTCCAGCAAGGTGTCATCGGCGGCTGTGCCGGGGGCAACTATGTGAACGTGGTGGAAGCCGCCAACCTGCTCCGGGGCAGAGCCATCGGCAGCGGGGAATTCACCCTGAACGTATACCCCTCCTCCATGCCGGTGTACATGGATCTGGCCAAAAAGGGCATGCTCACCGATCTGATGGCTGCCGGGGCCGTTGTGAAGACTGCCTTCTGCGGCCCCTGCTTCGGGGCGGGGGATACCCCCAACAACGATGGTCTGTCCATCCGCCACACCACCCGGAACTTCCCCAACCGGGAAGGGTCCAAACCGGGCCAGGGCCAGATGGCTGCCGTGGCCCTCATGGATGCCCGGAGCATCGCCGCCACTGCCGCCAACAATGGCCGGCTGACTTCCGCAGAAGAATTCGCTGATGCGTTCGGGAACGTGCCGGCCTACCATTTCGATGACAGCGCCTACAAGGCCCGGGTGTACAACGGCTTCGGGAATCCGGAACCGGAAAAGAAGCTGTTCTACGGACCCAATATCAAGGACTGGCCGGAAATGCCAGCCCTGGGGGAGAATATCCTGCTGAAGGTGTGCTCCAAGATCCTGGACCCGGTGACCACCACCGATGAACTGATCCCTTCCGGGGAAACTTCTTCCTACCGGTCCAACCCCATGGGGCTGGCGGAATTCACCCTGAGCCGCCGGGATCCGGAATACGTGGGACGGACCAAGGCCGTCAAAGAACTGGAACTGGCCCGGGAAGCCGGAAAAGACCTGCCGGAAGTGGAAAAGGTGCTGGCACGGATACAGGGACTGCCGGGCGGTGCCACCCTGGCCAATACGGAAATCGGGTCCATGGTGTATGCCAACAAACCCGGTGACGGATCTGCCCGGGAACAGGCCGCCAGCTGCCAGCGGGTGATCGGAGGCCTGGCCAACATCACCCAGGATTACGCCACCAAACGGTACCGGAGCAATGTGATCAACTGGGGGATGCTGCCCTTCCACCTGAAGGGAGAACCCACGGACTTCGAAGTGGGGGACTGGATCTACGTGCCGGAAATCCGGAAGGCCCTGGACGGGGATCTGGAAACCATTCCGGCTTATGTGGTGAAAGAAAGCGGCACTGTGCCCCTGACCCTGTACAGCAAACCGCTGACGGAAGAGGAACGGGCCATCATCAAGGCCGGCTGCCTGATCAATTACAACCGGATGAAAAAAGCAAAATAAAAACAAAAGGGACTGTGGCTCAGACCGCAGTCCCTTTTTTGATGGCCCGGACCAGTTTGGGAGCCAGGGCCCGGAGCGGAGAATCCTCCCGGAAGGCCAGGCCGATGGTCCGGTGATTGCTGCGGCTTTTGAAATGGAAAAAGCGCACATGATTGGTCCGGGGATTGTAATTCCGGGCAATCACATCGGGCAGGAATCCCACCCCGTAGTTGTGGTTCACCAGGGAATAGACCGTATCCAGATTCTCGGAAGAATAGACGGACTGGGGCTGGAAGCCCAGATGACGGCAGATGTTCAGGGCCGCCTTGTGCATTTTCAGCCCTTCCTTGGGCAGGACGAAGGGAAAATGCCGGTAATACCGGAGATCCAGGAACCCGTCCTTGTCCGCTTGGGCCAGCAGGGCCATGGCCTCCGGATTCTCTTCACTGAAGGCAAAAAGGATCTCTTCTTCTCCCAGGGGCAGGAAGTGGATTTCCTGATGGACCACCGGCGCCGGATAGATGGCAAAGTCCAGCTTCCGCTGGATCATCAGGAGCTCCAGATGCTGGGATTCCCCGTCCACGATGCGGACCTGGTACTGGGGAAGGCTTTTCTGGATGTTCTGGAGGTAGGGGGTCAGGAACCATTTGCCGTAGAACTGGGAAACTCCGATGCTCAGCTGCCGCTGTTCTTCCTGCTGCCAATGGCGCATGGTCTGTTCCAGGTCCTGCATCTGTCGGAGGATGGCCTGTCCTTTTTTTACGTAGTAGGCGCCGGCCGGGGAGAGTTCCACCTTGTTCCGGCTGCGGTAGAACAGGGTCACCCCCAGATTTTTTTCCAGCCTCCGGATGTACTGGCTCAGGGCCGGCTGGCTGATGAACAGCATCTGGGCCCCTTGGGAAAAGCTGCCGGTCCGGGCAATGGCCATTACATATTCCAGGTCGCGGGAATCCATGGGCATCCACTCCTTATAATTTGATATTATAAGTATATCATAATCTAATATTATACAAAAGGAAGCGTACATGATACAGTATAGACAAGGAAAAAGTGAGAATAGTATGAAATATTACTGAAACTATGAAAATTTACAGACGGAATCAAAGGAGTGTGCTTTCCATGGCAATGAATCTGACGCAGAAACTGTTTGCGGCCCATCTGGCAGAACCGGCGGAACTGGTGCCGGGCCAGGAAATCAAAGTGACGGTGGATCAGACCCTGACCCACGACATCAATGCGGTCATGGCCTATCTGGCTTTTGAAGCCCTGGACCTGGATCGGGTGCGGACCAAACTGTCCGTCAGCTATATCGATCACAACCTGCTCCAGATCGACAACAAGACACCGGATGACCATATCTATCTCCAGTCCATCGCCCAGAAATACGGGCTGGTGCTGTCAAAAGCCGGGAACGGTATCTGCCATGCTCTCCAGTGCAGCCGGTTCGGGAAGCCGGGAACTCTTCTCCTGGGAGGCGACAGCCATACGCCCAGCTGCGGAGCCCTGGGGATGCTGGCCATCGGGGTAGGGGGCATGGATATCGCCGTGGCCCTGGCCGGATTCCCTTATGTGATGAAAATGCCCAAGGTGGTGAAGGTGAAACTGAAGGGCCGGCTCCGGCCGGGAACCGCCGCCAAGGATATCATCCTGGAAATGCTCCGCCGGACCACGGTGAAAGGCGGCGTGGGCAAGGTCTATGAATATGTGGGAGAAGGGGTGGAAACCCTGTCCATTCCCGAACGGCTGACCATTGCCAATATGGGCGCGGAAATGGGCGCCACCACCTCCGTATTCCCGGCAGATGGACAGGTCCGGGCTTTCCTGAAGGCCCAGGGCAGGGAACAGGATTATACGGAATGGCTGCCGGATGCAGGATGCGGCTACGACGAAGAAATCCAGTTGGATCTGGATGCCCTGGAACCCCTGGTGGCCTGCCCCCATATGCCGGATAACGTGATGAAAGTGGCCGATGTGCCCAAAATCCCGGTCCAGCAGGTGTTCATCGGCAGCTGCACCAATGGGTCCTACAGTGATTTCAAAAAAGTGGCCCTGGTGCTGAAGGAGCATAAAATCAATCCGGATGTGAGTCTGGTGCTGGGCATCAGCTCCCGGCAGATCTATCTGCGGCTGCTCCAGGACGGGGTCATTGCCGATCTGGTGGATTCTGGTGCCCGGATCACGGAATTCGCCTGCGGCCCCTGCTGCGGCATCGGCATCGCTCCTTCCAGCAAGGGCATTTCGGTACGGACGTCCAACCGGAATTTCAAGGGACGCAGTTCCACTGCGGATGCCAGCCTGTATCTGGTAAGCCCGGAAGTGGCGGCGGCCACTGCTGTCAAAGGGACCCTGGCCCTGCCCCAGGAGGTCATGGAGGATGTGAGCGTACTGGGCGATGTGAAAGAGCCGGAAACTTATCCCATCAACGACAATATGTTCCTGCTGCCGCCGGAAGACGGCAAGGATGTACCCATTGTCCGGGGCCCCAACATCAAACCCCTGCCGGTGGCCGATCCGCCGGAAGAAACCCTGGAAGCCAGGGTCAGCCTGAAGGCCCGGGACAATGTTTCCACCGACGACATCACACCGGCCAGTGCCCAGTTCTCTTCCATGCGGTCCAACATGCCGGCCATGGCCCAGTATGCTTTCTGCCGGTACGATCCGGATTTTGCCAAACGGGCCCAGAAAGATGGAAAGAGCTTCATTGTGGGCGGAGAAAACTACGGACAGGGGTCTTCCCGGGAACATGCGGCCATTACCCCCATGTATCTGGGAGTGAAGATGGTCATGGCCAAAAGCTTCGCCCGGATCCACAAGGGGAATCTGATCAATCATGGGGTCATCCCGGCGGTGTTTGCCGACCCGGCTGCCTATGAGGGAATCGAACTGGAGGATACCCTGCGTATCGAAGGGCTCCGGGAACAGATGAAAAAGAAGGAAATCCAGGTGAAGAACCTGACCAAAGGCACGGAATTCACCGTGAAACTGGAACTGACGGACCAGGAAGTGGAAATCCTCCTGGCCGGGGGCAAGCTCCGGTATTATAAAGCCAGACTGGCAGAAGGAAAGTAAGGGGGGATCGCCATGTACTACGCCTATGTTGGATGCCGGACCACCGCCCGGCGGTATGCCCACGGCAAAGGGATCTCCGTGTATGCCATCGATGACCAGGGCAGCTGGAAGCTGGAAGACATAACCAGGACCCTGGACAATCCGGCCTGGCTGGTTTTTGACCGGAACAAAGCCCATCTGTATGCGGTACACGGGGATGCCCATGAAGTCAGCGCCTTCAAGGTCCTGGCAGATGGAAAACTGGAATACCTCAATACCGTGGATGCCCAGGGGAAGAACCCGGTCTATGCGGTGCCTTCCTTCAACAACCGGTTCCTGTTCGTGGCCACCCTCCAGGGCGGTGCAGTGGCCAGCCTTCCCATCCGGGGAGACGGCAGCCTGGGGGAAGCGGTACAGGTGGAACATTTTGAAGGACCGGGAGAAGGTGGCGTTTCCCATGCCCACGCCTGCGTACTGGACCGGACGGGAAATTTCCTCCTGGTGCCCACCCAGGCCCGGGGCGTGGGGTATGACCGGGTATGGGTCCTGAAAGTGGATCAGGAAACGGGCCGACTCACCCGGATTTCTTTTACCGAGGCACGGAAATATGATGAACCCCGCCATCTGGTCTTTTCCAGGGATAACAGGCATGTGTATCTGGTGAATGAAAAAGCCAGTACCCTGCGGGTTTTCGATTTTGATGACCAAAAGGGTATCCTGACGCCGAAGCAGGTGGTGCCCACGCTGCAGGATACCTATGTGGGGCCCAATATGGCCAGTGCCATTGTCCTGAGCGGGGATGGCAGCCACGTGTATGTGTCCAACCGGATCAAAGAGGGGATCCCTCCTGAAGGAGAAGGGTATGCAGGCACGTTCCGGGGACAGGAAACCGTGGCCATCTATGCCATCGATCCCCAAACCGGCATGCTGAAAGATCCGGAATGGGTGAACTGCGGCGGTTTCACCCCCCGGTTCATGACCCTGTGTCCGGACGGGAATCTGCTGGTGGCCAATATGGACAGCGATACCTTGAAATTCTTTGCACCGGCAGGAAATGGGCTGGAAGCAACGGGACAAACGGTGCAGACGGAAAGCCCCTGCACGGTTGTGTTCCGGTAAGGAGGAAGAAAAATGAATCTGGGAATCATTTCACTGCTGCTGCTGGCGGTGGCCATTGCCATCGGTTTTTTCCGGAAAACCAATGTGGGACTGGTGTGCATTTTCTTTGCCGTGATCATCGGGAAGCTGGCCGGGATACCGGATGGAGAAATCCTGAAGGGATTCAAGCCCAATCTGTTCATCAACCTCATGGGGGTGACCCTGCTGTTCAGCATCCTGAACAAAAACGGGACCATCGAGCTGCTGGCCCGGAAGATCGTGGGGCTGGCCGGGAACAACAACTACCTGATCCCGGTGGCCGTGTTCCTGATGGGCATGGGGCTCACCACCATCGGACCGGGGTCCATTCCCCTGCTGGCCATTATGCCGGCCTTTGCCATTCCCCTGGCCAAAGCCCACGGGTACAATCCCCTGATGCTGGCCATGATCGGTTGTTTTGGCTGTTTCGGGGGGCGGATGTCTTCCATTACCCCGGAAGGGATCCTGAGCTATGAACTGCTCCGGCAGGGAGGCATTGATACTGCCCTGGCCCTGAGACCGGTTTATACGGCCCAGCTGGTGACCGGTGTACTGATGGCGGTGGTGGCCTTCTTCTACTACAAGGGATACCGGCCCCAGCCGGTCCGGGAAGAACAGCAGGAAAAGGAAACCGCCTTTACGGGACTCCAGTGGCTGTCTCTGCTGGGGCTCCTGACCATGGCGGTGCTGGTCATTGCCCTGAAACAGAATGTGGGACTGGTGTGCTTTGCCATCAGCGCGGTCCTGCTGTGCTGTCATGCGGCCAATGAAAAGCAGAGCCTGAAGGCCATTCCCTGGGGCGTTCTGCTGATGGTATCCGGGGTGAGCATGCTGATGAACATGGTGATCAAGACCGGGGGATTGAAGGTCCTGATAGCCGGCCTTTCCACCCTGATGAACGGCTATACGGCACCGGCAGTGATGGCGGCTACGGCCGGGGTCATGAGTCTGTTTTCCTCCGGGCTGGGCGTGGTGTTCCCCACCCTGCTGCCCACGGTGGCGGAACTGGGGCAATCCATCTGGGTCAATCCGGTGGAACTGGCGTCCATGGTCCTGATCGGGGGCACCATTACCGGCATCAGCCCCATATCCACAACCGGCGGGCTGATCATGGCCACCCTGATGGCCGATGAAACCGAAGGGACGGACAAAAAAGGGGAAGAAATGAAGCTGTTCATGGAACTGACCGTCTGGGCCCTGGGCATCTTGGTGGGATTGACCCTGCTGGCCGGCCTGGGATTTTACAAGATCATCTTTTGAAGGATTGCTTCTGCTCTATGGTTAAACTCGGATTATAGAGAGAATCGAATGATTCCTATGGGAGCAGAAGTATTGGAAATTGCCTGAATCATCGGATAGAATCGGGGGTAAGAAAATGAACCCCCAGAAAATGGTACTGGAAAAAAGGAGAAGGTGCAGCATATGGAAGAAAAAGACCGTCAGGAACAGAGCATCCGGAACGCCATGGAACAGTTTGGCCGGCTGATCCGGGAGGATTTCAAACGGATCGAGGCCATCAAACAGGCTCCCGGCCGGAAGGATTTCAAGAAGCTGGATCACATCACCGTGGGAATCCTTCCCGGGGACGGCATCGGGCCCTGCATCATGGAACAGGCCCTGCGGGTGGCCAAATATCTGTTGAAGGACGAAATGGCCTCCGGCAAGGTGGAATTCCGGACCATCCCCGGCATGACCATCGAGGAACGGGCCCAGAAGAATGAAAGTCTGCCGGCGGAAGTGCTGGAAGCCTGCAAAGCCTGTGACGTACTGGTGAAGGGGCCCTTTGTGACGCCCCGGGCCGGGGATCCCTGGCCCAATATGGTCAGCGCCAACAGCCTGTTGCGTCGGGCCCTCCAGCTGTATGCGGCGGTGCGGCCGGTGCGGATTCCGGAAAAGGGCATCGACTGGACCTTCTTCCGGGAAAATATCGAAGGGGAATACATCTGGGGGAACAAGGGAATCCAGGTGGATGATGACCTGGCGGTGGACTTCAAGGTGCTGACCCGTCCCGGAGCGGAACGGATCTGTCGGGCCGCCTTTGAATTCGCCAAAAACAACGGGAAGACCAACGTGACGGTGGTCACCAAGGCCAACATCGTGAAACTGGTGGACGGGAACTTCCTGAAGACGGCCCATGCCCTGGAAAAGGAATATCCCGGAATCACCGTCCGGGAAGAACTGGTGGATTCCATGGCTGCCAAGATCACGGACCAGGAATTCACCAAAGGGATGCAGGTGTTCCTGCTGCCCAACCTGTACGGGGATATTGTCACCGATGTGGCGGCGGAATACCAGGGGGGCCTGGGGACCGCCAGCTCCTCCAATATCGGGGACCAATACGCCCTGTTCGAAGCCATTCACGGGGTGGGGAACTTCCTGGTCCAGCACAACCGGGCCCAGTACGCGGATCCCTGCAGCCTGATCCGGGCCATGGGAGAAATGATCAGCCATATCGGCTATCCGGAAAAGAAGGAACAGCTGGTGAAGGCCCTGGACATCTGCACCCGGACGGAACGGAAAGTGGTGATTACCACGGACAAGGACGGGGCCACCGCAGAAGAATTCACGGATTATCTGCTGGATACCCTGCAGCGGGAAGCGTAAAAGAAACAACAGAGAACAAAAAGGACTGACTGTGTGGATCCAGTCAGTCTTTTTTTTGATGGTTTCCAAAATGCTCTTTCAGCAGTTCAATGAGATACCGTTCCGCTTTGTTCAGATAGGTGTTTTCTTTGTAAATGGCGTTGACTTCCCAATGGATGGGCTGGGGGGTGCTCCGGTAGCAATAGTCCTGCCAGTCTTTCCCCAGGATGGCCCGGGCCCGGCCGGGGACGATGGTGAATCCCAGACCGCCGGCTGCCAGCTGGGCGGCGGAAATGCTGCTTTCCTCCTCCAGGAGGATGTTGGGGGTGATGTTGGCTTTCTGGAACAGCCGGTTGACTTTGGCGTGGACGGAATGGGCTTTTTTGATCCGGATGAAAGGCATGTCCGCGAATTTTTTCAGATCCACAATGCGCTGTTCCTGATTCAGGAACATGTCGGGAGAAAGGGCATCTTTTCCGGCCACCAGGATCAAGTCTTCCGGATAAATGAATTCCGCTTTCAGGTGGGCCGGAAGATCTTCTTCGTTGCAAGGAACCACAATGAAGGACACTTTGTTGTTCCGCAGCAGGCTGAACAGTTCGGTGGTGCTGGCTTCCTGGATGTAGAAGGAAGAACCAGGGAATTTTCGGCGGAACTGGGGCAGTACGGGAGGGAGCATATAGCCGGAACGCTCCGCAGGGATCCCCAGGCTGATGGATCCGTTGGCGCCGTTCTTCAGGTCGGCCAGATGATTCTGGAAGTTGCTTTTGTCCCGCAAAAACTGCCGGGCTACAGTGACATAGTACTGGCCGGCGTCAGTAAGGACCAGGGGCTGTTTGGAACGGTCGAACAGCTTCAGGCCGATTTCCTTTTCAATCTTTGCCAGGGCATAGCTCAGGGAAGGCTGAGAAATATAGAGTTGTTTGGCCGCATCGGTGATGCTGCAGCAGTCCGCAATGGTGACCACATACTGGAATTCCCGAAAATCCATGGAAAGCCTCCTTCTGTCTATGATCCGTCCAAAGGACGGGCATTTATAAAAAAGGGTGTTTCAAATGATTATAGCACAGAATTGTTTGAATGAGTGAAGAGCACGGACGATGAAAATCCAATGACCCATTGCGATGCCGTAGGGGCCGCACGCCGGGCGGCCCGCCAAATGCCCGTCCCTCCGACACCAACGCCGTAGGGGTTCGCCAGAGGCAAACCCATCCCGGCCGCCCCTTTTTCATTTCCCCAACACCTCAAAAATCACCTGGTCCAGGGCCCGGGTGGCTTTGGAATGGTAGCGGCCGGGGGCCATGGCGGTGCCCAGGGCGATGGAGGTTCCGTCTTTGCCCAGGCTCAGCAGCTGGGCCCGGTGGAAGTACTGGCGGCTGCTGGCGTAGGTAAAGGCCAGCCCCAGCCCATTGGCAGCCAGGGAAGCAGCGAACAGGGCGGACAGGTTCTCGTTGTAATAGGTGGGGTTCATGCCGTGGCGGAGGAAGATCCGCCGGGCTTCCCGGCCCAGGATGGTGTCGTAGCCGCTGAGCAGGAATTCGAACCGGGCCGCATCCTGGATGTTGATGTACTGGGATAATTGGGAGGGCTGCTGGCCGGCCTGGCCCTGGTGGACCAGCGTCATCACCGGATGGTCCGGATGGGTGATCAGGCAGATTTCATCATTCATCAGGAACCGGGCCTGGATGCGGCTGCGCTTTTCCGGCATCACCAGCAGGGCCAGGTCGATTTTTCCGGTGAGCAGCAGCTGTTCCAGGGCCAGGGAGTTCTCTTCCACGATCTGCACCCGGATTCCTGGGTATTTTTTCTGGAACACCTGGAGTACCGGGGGCAGCAGGAAGGAACCCCGGAAGGAACTGATTCCCAGGATCACATGGCCTCCCTTCAGGTTGCCGATGTCCTGGATCTCATCTTTGGCCCGGTGGAATTCGGACAGGGTGTCCTGGGCGAACCGGATCATCCGTTTCCCCGGTTCCGTGGGCCGGATGCCGCTGGAGGTGCGGATGAACAGCCGGTATCCCAGGTGGGCTTCCGTGCTGCTGAGAAACTGGGACAAGCTGGACTGGGCCATGAACAGCCGCTCCGCAGCTCTTGAAATGCTTTTTTCTTCCGCCAGGGCCAGTAAATAATGAAGTTCCCGTAGATCCATGATTTTTCTCCCTTACCATCGGTTTTACCGATACAATATATCGTATTTTATCGGCTTCTGCAATGACCGATCCCGCGCTACACTAAAAGCAAATTTATTCTGAATACTTTCATAACAAGGGGGAGCATCATGAGCAGAGTTTCACTGAAAGGCATTTGCGATATGCATGTCCACACCAATCCGGATCTGCGGCTGCGGGCCTACAACGACCTGGAACTGGCGGATGCGGCGGTCCGGGTGGGGGCCCGTGCCATTGTGATCAAGTCCCATCTGGGCTTTACGGTGAACCGGGCGGCCATTGCCAACGCCTATGTGAAAAAAGTCTATGGGGACAGCACCCGTTTCACCATGTACGGGGGCGTGGTGATGAACAAAGTCATCGGCGGGGTGAATCCGGAAGCGGTGGAAAAAGGCCTGAAGCTGGGAGCCAAGGTCATCTGGCTGCCCACCCAGTCCGCCCGCCGGCACCTGGAAAAAATGGGGAAAAATCCTGATGAAGGAATCCAGCTGGTCCGGGACGGGAAGGTGATCCCGGAACTGGAAACGGTGTTCGGGCTGATCAAAGAACACGACGCCGTGCTGGCCACTGCTCATGTGTCCCCGGAAGAGGCCTTTGTGGTGGTGGAAGCGGCCCGGAAGGCCGGGGTGGAAAAAATCGTCATCACCCATCCGGAATGGTGGGTCTGCGGGTACACTCTGGAAGACCAGATCCGGCTGGTGAAGGATTATGACGTGATCCTGGAACGGTGCTATGCCCAGAATATGGGGAAAGGGAAAAAATACCACATGAATCTCCGGGAAAATGCGGAACTGATCCAGGCCGTGGGGTACCGGCATGTGATGGTGGATACGGACGGGGGACAGACGGAAAATCCGGACTGGGAAACGGAAATCTATGAATACATGCATTACCTGGTGGAATACGGGATCCCGGAAGAACAGGTGTACTACATGACCAAGACCATTCCGTACCGGCTGCTGGGCATCCAGGATGAACCGGTGGGCGCAGCCAAGGACTGAGATTACAAAGGGGGAGAAAAACATGCTGAGTGCGGCGATTATTCTGGCCATTGCCATAGCCATCTATCTGGGATATAAAACCAGTCTGAATACGGGGCTGTTCTGTATCGTCTTTGCCTATCTGATCGGGTGTCTGGTCATGGGGCTGAAGCCCAAGGCGGTGATCGGTTTCTGGCCGGTCAGCACCATGTTTGTGATCCTGTCGGTGTCCCTGTTCTACAATGTGGCGGCCATCAACGGGACCCTGGAAAAAATGTCCGGTTCCCTGCTGTACGCCTGCCGGAAATTTCCGGGCATGCTGCCCTATGCCCTGTTCGGGGTGGCCGTGGTGCTGTCGGTGATGGGGGCCACCTATTTTACGGTGCTGGCGTTCCTGGCGCCCATTACCCTGCTGATCTGCGATGAATCCAAAATGGACAAGCTCACCGGAGCCGTGGCCATCAACTGCGGGGCCCTGTGCGGGGGCAACTTCCCCACTTCCAACCTGGGGGTGATTTTCCGGGGACTGTCGGATACGGCTTATGAAGCCCTGAAACTGAAGGCCCCCATGGATTCCTTTGCCATGGAAATGGAAATCTTCCTGCTGTCCCTGGTGTTTTCCCTGGTGCTGATCACGGTGTTCCGGTACGGCATCAAGGCCAACCGGAACATCGGCCAGGGGGTCACCTTCAAGAAACCGGAACCTTTTACGAAGGTCCAGAGCCAGACCCTGACTCTGATGCTGGTGATGATGGTGGTAGTGCTGATCTTCCCGCTGCTGAAGATCCTGGTGCCCGGAAATCCTGCCATTGCTTATATGGCGGGTAAAGTGGACGTGGGGCTGGTGGCCATTATCTTTGCGGTGATCGCCCTGCTGATGAAACTGGCGCCTCAGAAGGAAGCCATTGCCAAGATTCCCTGGAACACCATCATCATGATTGCCGGGGCCGGGATGCTGATTGCGGTGGCGGTGAAAGCCGGGACCATCAAGATGCTCAGCGCCTGGGTGGGGGCCAATGTGCCCACGCCGCTGATCCCCCTGGCCTTCTCCATCATTGCCGCCATCATGAGCTTCTTCAGCTCCACCACCGGGGTGGTGGCTCCGGCCCTGTTCCCGCTGATCCCGGGCCTGGCGGAAAGCACCGGGCTGTCCGCTTCCGTGCTTTTTGCCTGCACAGTGCTGGGGGCTCAGTCCAGTGCCATCAGTCCCTTTTCTTCCGGCGGGTCCCTGATCCTGGGGTCCACCCCGAAAGAAGAAGACCGGACCACCCTGTTCAACAAGCTGCTGCTCCGGGCGGTGCCCGTCAGCGTCCTGGCAGCCGGGGCCTACAACTTCATTGTGGCGTTTGTGCTGTAAGAGAAGGGAAGAGTGCAGAGTGAAGAGCAGGGACGATGAAAATCCAATGAGCCATTGCGATGCCGTAGGGGCCGCACAACCGGCAGCCCGCCAAATGCCCGTCCCTCCGACACCAACGCCGTAGGGGTTTGCCAGAGGCAAACCCATCCCGGCCGCCCAAGGGGCATATATTCAAAAAGGACCCGCCTGTTTCTGGGCGGGTCCTCTCTTTCAGCCATTGACCATTAACCATTGACGGGGCTGCTGCGCCTGGCGCAACGGTCCCCTACTTCTGGCACTCCCTGCAGGTCCCCAGAAAATACGTCTGGTGGCAGCGGATGGTGAAACCGGTCTTTTTGGCCACATCCTGGTCCAGGTGTTTGTGGTAGGTAAAATCCAGGTTGAACACCTTGCCGCACTGTTCGCAGCGGAAATGGGGATGGGGCCGGGGTTCCACATCATACCGCATGACTCCGTCTCCCACATCGATGGTCTGGAGCAGGTGCAGCCGGCAGAAAAAGCCCAGGGACTGGTAGATGGTGGCAAAACTCAGGGTGGGCATCTGCTGCCGCACTTTTTCGTAGATTTCCGTGGCGGTGGGGTGTTCCTCCGGTCCGGTGAAGGCCCGGTACACTTCCAAACGCTGGGGGGTGATCTTCATCCCTTTGGCTTTCAGGATTTCTGACAGTTCCTTTGGACTCAGCATGACACGTCCTCCTTGCCTGTATATCATGGAAAAGAATTGTTAAAATAGAAGTTTCTTTAATAATAACTTTTAATATATAAAATGTCAATAAAATAAGTCTTTTTGCCAAGCGGATGTTCTCCATAACCAACTGGACCATCCTCAGCCCACGGAAGCTGTGTTACAATATAATAATAGAACAAGATCAGGCAGGGAGCGTGAAACCATATGGCACAAGGACAGGAAAAGGAAATCAAACTGCTTTCCACCAAGGCGGGCCGGCGGAAATTCTTCCAGCTGGCACTGGTGAAGGAAAAGATCATTCCCGGCAGCCGCCATACCCTGGATCTGTGGAATCAGTACAGGGATACCCGGGATGGGAAACTGACCCGGACCGGCATGGCGTACCGGATCCGCCGGACCAACGGCAAGGCCTTTGAAGCCACGGTGAAAAGCCAGGGCAGGACGGTGAACGGCTTTTCCAGCCGGGAGGAGTACACGGTACCCCTGGAAAAACCGGAACCGGTGATCCAGGGCTTTGCTCCCCAGCTGGATCAGAAGCTCCAGACCCTGCTCCAGGAGGACGAGCTGCTGCCTTTGTGCACGGTGGAATTCACCCGGAAGACGGCGCTCCTCCAGCTGTCGGCGGTGACGGTGGTGGAAGCGGCCCTGGACCAGGGAACCCTTACCGCCGGGGACAAAACGGAACCCATCGAGGAACTGGAACTGGAAATCAAACGGGGCCAGGAACGGGACCTGCTGCGGTTTACGGCAGCTCTGGCCCGGGAAATCCCCCTGTGGCCGGAAGAGCGGAGCAAGTTCAAACGGGGACTGGATCTGCTGGGCTGGAAGGGCACTCCGTCCAAAGCGGCCAAAGGGCCGGAATGGAACCGGGAAACGGAACCGTCGGAAGTGTGGCAGGCTCTGGTCCGGCAGACCCTCAGCCAGGGGCTGGACCTGTTGGTGCCGGACGCTGACCGGGAATTCCAGGACCGGCCTTTCCTGGAGCTGCTCCAGCAGTGCGCCGGGCTGTGGAACCTGGGGGAGGGATTCCTGTCCCAAACCTCCTGGAAAAAAGGACGGGATCTGCTGGACGGGCTGCTCCAGGTGCTGGAACCGGTGGACTATCTGGCGGTGTCTGACCGGCAGAAGGGAAAACCCTTTCCGGAAGAGCTGCTGTCCCTGGAACCGGCCTGGCAATGGCTGGAAGACCGGTGGGTGGCGGCGGCCCAGGAATGGGCGTCCTGGTGCGGCCGGGATGCGGCAGGGGCTCTGTGGCAGCTGCTGTACCTGGTTTCCCTGGCCCGGAAAGATGGGGAGAACTCCACCCTGGAAACGTTCCTCCAGAAGCGCTGGAACCGCTGGCAGCAGGACTGGCAGCTGCTGGAAGACGCCGGAAACCCGGATCCCTGGGAACGGAAGGGACAGATGGAAGAACTGGCGGGGCTTCTGGCCCTGGAGCGGAGCCTGGGCGAAAAGCGCCTGGTGAAGCGGGGGCAGGCTTATAGGGAACAGTGGTGGAAGACCTGCCGCAGCTATGCCCGGACCGGTGCCCTGGCGGAAGGAGCGGAAAGCAGCCGGGAACGGAGCCTGATCCTGGCCCTGGCGGCTCTTTGCGGCCAGGAAGGGATCCGGACAGAAAAGCGGGAGACCAAAACGGAAGAAGCCGGCAAGGCCTTTTTCCGGGAAATGGCCCGCCATCCGGAATGGTCCTGCCTGGCCCTGGAAGAATAAAATCAAAAAAAGTCAAAAAAACGAAAATAATATTTGACTTTTTGACTTTTAAGCGGTACAATAAGACCCGGGAAGTGAGAAAAAGACTTCCCGGGCCCTGCTTTTTTCTGCAGGGGCCGTAATTGAGAATACTACCCATTGATCCAATGGTTTTTTGGAGGTGTTTGTTATGCAGGCAGAACGCTTGAGTGATGAAGTGCGTGGATTGTTGGAAGCTGCCCAGCAGCAAGCCGTTATGAATTACAACCAGGAACTGACCACCGTCCATCTGCTGTCCGCCATGTGCAGCCAGCCGGACGGGTTCTTCAAGTTTGTGCTGAAGAGCCTGAACGTGGATGAGGCCCAGTTCAGCCGGGAAGTGGACCATCTGCTGAAGCAGATCCCTTCCGTGAAAGGGTCCGATCAGCTGAGCATGAGCACGGGGCTGGCCCGGGTGTTCGCCCTGGCGGAAAAGGCTGCCGGCCAGAACCCGGTGACCGCATCCCATCTGCTGGCCGCTCTCTGTGAGGACGGGGATACGGAAGTGGTGAACCTGTGCAAAAAGTACGGGATCACCCGCAGTGCCATCCGGGGTCTGATCGACAAATATGAAAACAACGGGGATGCGGACGAAAACCGCAAGACCCTGGAGAAATTCGGCCAGGACCTGACCCAGAAAGCCCGGAATGGGAAACTGGATCCGGTGATTGGCCGTGACGATGAAATCCGTCGGACCATCGAGATCCTGTCCCGCCGGAAAAAGAACAACCCGGTGCTGATCGGTGAACCGGGCGTGGGCAAAACCGCCATTGTGGAAGGTCTGGCCCGCCGTATCGTGGCCGGAGATGTGCCGGAATCTCTGAAGAACAAGACCCTGTATGCCCTGGACCTGGCGTCTTTGGTGGCCGGGGCCAAGTACAGAGGGGAATTTGAGGAACGGCTGAAGAAAGTCCTGAAGATCGTGTCCGATTCCGCCGGTCAGATCATCATGTTCATCGATGAACTGCACACGGTGGTGGGGGCCGGGGCTTCCGAAGGCTCCATGGATGCCGGGAACATCCTGAAACCCATGCTGGCCAGAGGGGAACTCCGGTGCATCGGTGCCACCACCCTGAAGGAATACCGGAAGTACATTGAAAAGGATTCCGCTCTGGAACGGCGTTTCCAGCCGGTGCTGGTGAAGGAGCCCAGTGTGGAGGACACCATTTCCATCCTGAGAGGGCTGAAGGAGCGGTATGAAGTCCATCATGGGGTGCGGATTAAGGATTCCGCTCTGGTGGCGGCCGCAACCCTGAGCAACCGGTACATCAACGACCGGTTCCTGCCGGACAAGGCCATCGACCTGGTGGATGAAGCTGCTGCCCGTCTGCGGGTGGAAATCGATTCCATGCCCACGGAACTGGATGAAAGCCGCCGGCGGATGCTCCAGCTCCAGATCGAGGAACAGGCCCTGTCCAAGGAAGAGGACGATGCTTCCAAGGCCCGTCTGGAAAAAATCAAAGAGGAACTGGCCAAGCTGAAGAGCGAGAACGACAAGCTCATGGACCAGTGGAAAGCCGAAAAGGGCGGCATTGCCAAGATCCGTCAGGTGAAGAAGGATATGGACAATGTGAAGAAGGAAATGGAAGAAGCGGAGCGGTCCTATGACCTGAACCGTCTGGCAGAACTGAAGTACGGCAAGCTTCCGGAACTCCAGAAACAGCTGGCGGCCCTGGAAAAAGAGGAACATTCCGACAAGCGTCTGCTGAAGGAAGAAGTGGACGAGGATGATATCGCCAAGGTGGTCAGCACCTGGACGGGGATCCCTGTGAACCGTCTGATGGAAGGAGAAAAGAAGAAACTGGCCCATCTGCCGGAAATCCTCCACAAACGGGTGATCGGCCAGGACGAAGCGGTGGAAGCCGTCAGCGAAGCCGTCATCCGGGCCCGGGCCGGGATCAAGGATCCCAACAAGCCCATCGGCTCCTTCATTTTCCTGGGGCCCACCGGTGTGGGCAAGACCGAACTGGCCAAAGCCCTGGCAGAAGTGTTGTTCAATGATGAAAAGAGCATCATCCGGATCGATATGAGTGAATACATGGAGAAACATACGGTGTCCCGTCTGATCGGTGCCCCTCCTGGCTATGTGGGCTATGAAGAGGGCGGCCAGCTGACGGAAGCCGTGCGGCGCCATCCGTATTCCGTGATCCTGTTCGATGAAATCGAAAAGGCTCACCCGGATGTGTTCAACGTGCTGCTGCAGGTTTTGGACGACGGCCGTCTGACCGACGGCCAGGGCCGGATGGTGGATTTCAAGAACACCCTGATCATCATGACCAGCAACCTGGGGTCCCATGAGATCATGGAAAAGAAGGGGGCCATCAGCAAGGACGAAGTCCGGAGCATGCTGATGAAGTTCTTCCGGCCGGAATTCCTGAACCGGGTGGACGACATTGTGGTGTTCAAACCCCTGCAGGAAGAACAGCTGAAGGATATTGTACGGCTGATCCTGAACCATCTGGGCAGCCGGCTGCACAGCCAGCTGGAACTGACCCTGACAGCCACCGACGACGCTATTGCCTACCTGGCCAAAGCCGGGTTCGACCCTGCCTTCGGGGCCCGTCCCCTGAAGAGACTGATTGTCCACACGGTGGAAACCGTAGTGAGCAACAAGATCGTCCGGGGCGAGATCCAGAGAGGGGACCACATCGAAGTGGTGTTCCAGAACGGGAACATCGATGTGGTGAAGAAGTGAATAAAAATAGGGGCTGCTGCACAAAACGTGCAGCAGCCCCTATTTTTACCCCTCCAGCACGTGGAGGATCCGGTAGAGTTTTTCTTTCAAATCGGCCACTTCTTCAGCTGTGAACAGGGGACCTTTCCGGTTGATCAGGCAGCCCATGGCATGGGGGACTTTCAGGGCCTTGTCCCGGAGGGCCAGTCCATCGGGGGTGATTTCCACCACCACCACCCGTTCGTCGTCGGGTTTCCGGTAGCGCTTCACATAGCCCTGGGCCTCCAGTTTCTTCAGTACCGGAGTCAGGGTACCGGAATCCAGGTACAGCCGTTCGCCCAGGTCCCGCATGGTGATGGTCCGGTCTTCCCACAGCACCATCATGGTCACATACTGGGCGTAGGTCAGGCCAAGCTCTTTCAGATAGGGGGTATAGGCCGCCACGATCTTCCGGGCACTGGCGTACAGGGGAAAGCAGAGCTGGTTCCCCAGCAGCAGGGGATTGCAGACATCATGGGATGGATTTTCAGTCATATGGTAAAACCTCCATTATTGGGAAATCGTATTGTCTGTTTTTATTGTACCAAAGATGAACAACGAAAACAAATTAAATTTTATAAAATAGTATTTGACAAAATCGAAATATCGTGTATAATAAGCACTGTAAGCAGGACGGCAAGCCTGCAGAACAATGAACAACAAGCCTGGAAACACCCGAAGGAGGAAATGGCTATGGTAAAGGTTTATTCCATCAACGAATGTCCCTGGTGTGAAAAAGTCAAAAACTATCTGAAAAGCAAACAGGTGGCTTTTGAAGAACACAATATCGAAGAGAATGAAGCGGACCGGGAAGCCTGTTATCGGCTGAGCGGAGATCTGATCGTTCCGGTGACCACCGTCGACGGGAAAAACTTCGTGGTGAGTTTCGACAAGAAAAAACTGGATGCTCTGCTGGGGCTGTGAGAAAAATTTTTTCAAAATAATTTAGTGAAATTAAATTGACAAAAATTGGATAAAACAAAAAAGGAGATGGATCATGAACATTTATGATTTTGTTGTAAAAACCAACCAGGGCAAGGAAAAATCCCTGGCCGATTACAAAGGCAAGGTGCTGCTGATCGTGAATACGGCCAGCCAGTGCGGGTTCACTCCCCAATTCAAGGACCTGCAGGGACTCTATGACAAGTACCGGGAAGAAGGTTTGGAAATCCTGGGGTTCCCCTGCAACCAGTTTGCCGGCCAGGAACCGGGCAGCGATGCGGAAGTCCAGCAGTTCTGCCGGTTCAATTACGGGGTTACGTTTCCCATCTTCGCCAAAGGCGATGTGCGGGGGGACCATGCCCAGCCTCTGTTCCAGTACCTGACCCGGGAAAAGGGCTTCCAGGGATTCGACAAGGATCATCCCCTGTCTGAGATCCTCACCAACGCCCTGAAAGAAAATTTCCCGGAATATCTGGAAGGGGATTCCATCAAATGGAACTTCACCAAATTCCTGGTGGACCGGAACGGCCATGTGGTGGAACGGTTCGAACCCACTGGTTCCATGGAACGGGTGGAAAAAGAAATCGTGGAATGTCTGGAAAAGAAGTAAGAGAAGGGAGACAGCATCATGAAAGAAGTCATGGATTTTCTGAACCGCTGCAAACCGTTTTACCTGGCCACGGTGGATGGGGACAAACCCCAGGTCCGTCCTTTCGGCGCCGTGTGCGAATTTGAAGGCAAGCTGTATCTGGTGACTTCCAACCAGAAAGACGTGTTCCACCAGATGAAAAAGAACCCCCATGTGGCCATCAGCGGCATGGACGGGGATAAATGGATCCGTCTCCGGGGGCAGGTGGAAGAGGATACCCGGCGGGAAGCCCGTGTGGCCATGCTGGAAGCCAACAAGGACATCCTCAGCGGCATTTACACGGCGGATGACCAGATCATGACCGTGTTCCGTTTTGTGGAAGGGACTGCGTCCATCTGTTCCTTTACGGAACAGCCGGTGTGTTATTCCCTGTAACCCAGGGAAAATCCTCAGAAAGCCAAGGAGGTCCAGTATGGAAATTTATGATTTCACCCTGGAGGACATTCAGGGGAACCCGGTGCTTATGAATGATTTCCGGGGCAAGGTGCTGCTGATCGTGAATACGGCAACCCGCTGCGGATTTACGCCCCAGTACAAGGGCCTGGAAGAACTGTACCGGAAATATCGGGATCAGGGGCTGGAAATCATCGACATCCCCTGCAACCAGTTCATGCACCAGGCACCGGAAGATGATGCAGGGATCCAGAAGTTCTGCCGGCTGAAATATGCCACCACGTTTCCCCGGATGAAAAAAGCCGATGTGAACGGGGAACAGGAGCTGCCCCTGTATACCTATCTGAAATCCCAACAGGGCTTCCATGGCTTCGGGAGTGGGCTGAAAGCCCTGGGGATGAGTGCCCTGCTACGGCAGAGAGATTGGAATTACAAGGATAATCCGGACATCAAATGGAATTTCACCAAATTCCTGGTGGACCGGGAAGGTCATGTGGTGGGCCGGTTCGAGCCAACGGAGTCTATGGAAAAGGTGGAAGCCCAGGTTGCGGCCTGTCTGAGAAAGAAATAAGGAGGAGAGACAATGGACGAACAGAAAATCATCGAAGCTTTTCACATGATGTGGGACCATTTCCCGGAACCGGTGCTGCTGATCAAAAAGAATCGTCAGATTTACGCAGTCAACCGGAAAGCAGCCTCCTTTGGCATGGACAAGCAGGTCCGGTGCATCGACCGGGGAAACCCTGAACAGCACAAGGGCTGTCTCTGCAACCGGGCCGTGGATGAAAAACGGACCGTATGCAGCATGTACCAAAGCCAGGCCGGGAAAGCCTATGGCTTCTGGATGCCGGTGGCCGGGGCGGAGGAATACATCCTCCATTTCAGCGTAGGGGCCTTTACGGTACCGGAAAAATAACCCTTCGGGGATCATATAAATTTTGCGAAATTAAATTTGACAAAATGAAATAAAACGGGTATAATAAGTGCTGTAAGAGGCCAACGGGCCATGCGGACAACAGCAAAGTGCCGCCCATGAGGCGGCAGGGAGAGTACAGGAGGAAAAGACAATGAGCATTTACGGACAGACCAAAGGAACGGAACTGGAATCCATCATGAAGAGCATGATGCAGGCAGAAGCCAACGGCACCATGATGTATTACGCACTGGCCCGGCTGGCCAAGGAACAGGGCTACGATGATCTGGTGCCCATGTTCATCGAAGCCGCCAACCAGGAAGCAGTCCATGCCGGCTTCTATGCCGTGATCAGCGGGAAATATCCCCAGGATTTCTGGGGCCTGGTGAAAACCCTCCAGAAGGCGGAAACCAATGGGGAAGCCCAGGTGAAGGCCATGGCCGACAAGGTGCGGGCTGCCGGTTTTGCCGAAGCTGCTGACGAAATGGAAGTGTTCGCCAAACAGGAAGGGCACCACGGCGTGCTGATGGGCGAAATCCTGGCTCGGTATCCTCAGGGAGAAAAGAAGGAAAAGGCCAAGAAGGTCTATGTGTGCCCGGTATGCGGATATGAATACGAAGGGGACATCAACAGCGAAAGCGACGACTGGGTCTGCCCTCTCTGCGGCCAGCCCAAGAGCGTGTTCAAAGAAGTGAAATAAGAGGCTGAGAGCCAAAGGGGTTGATGCACGTGCAAGTGCATCAACCCCTCTTTTCTTGACTTTTCTGGTACAGTGTTTAATATGTATCTTTAAAGCGTATTTTTTATATCCGAAGGTGATGTCTGTGAAAAATGAAACCCATGCTTTTGTCCGCCGGGCTGATGCCCGACTGTTTTTGTCCATCTTGGCAGCAGGTCTACTGTCTTTTACCGGGGTGGTGATCGAAACGGCCATGAATGTGACCTTCCCCACCCTGATGGAGGAATTTTCCATCAGCACTTCCACGGTCCAGTGGCTGACCACCGGGTATCTGCTGGTGCTGGCGGTGGTGATTCCCACTTCCAGCTACCTGAAGCAGCGGTTTCCTTTGAAGAAACTCTTTGTGGCCGGGAACCTGCTTTTTTTGACCGGCACTGTGCTGGACGGGGTGGCGGGGAATTTTCCTCTGCTCCTTCTGGGACGGCTGCTCCAGGGAGCGGGGACGGGGATCGGTCTGCCTCTCATGTTCAACCTGGTGCTGGAACAGGCCCCACTGGACAAAATCGGCACCATGATGGGGGCGGCCATGCTGGTGTGCGCCCTGGCTCCGGCGGTGGGGCCTTCCCTGGGCGGGTACATCATCGGCCATTTCGGCTGGCGGATGATCTTTGCCGCCCTGGTGCCCGGACTGCTGTTTTCCCTGGGGGTGGGGGTGTATGCCATCCGTCAGTCTTCAGTCTGGGGGCCCCGGCCCTTTGACCGGTTCGGTCTGGGCTGTCTGGCAGTGGCCCTGCCCTGTCTCCTGCTGCTGTGCAGCTATGGGACGGTGCTGCCGGTGCTGCCGCTGTTGGGGCTGGCCGGGCTGATGGCGCTGGCTCTGGCGGTCTTCGTCTGGCAGGAAAACCTGCTCCAAAAGGTTGGGGGCACCCCGCTGCTGAACCTCCAGGTGTTCCAGGTGCCGGCTTTTGATGGAGCGGTGCTGGGACTGCTTCTGATCCAGTTCCTGTGTCTGGGGGTGGGGTTCCTGCTGCCCAACTATGCCCAGATCGTCCTGGGGTCCGATCCTTTTGCCGCTGGGTGCATCCTGCTGCCCGGGTGCCTGGTGGGGGCGGCCCTGGCCCCTGTGAGCGGCCGGCTCTATGACCGGCTGGGAGCCCGGAAACCGTTGCTTTTGGGGAGCTGTGCCATTGTCCTCAGCTTTGTGCTGTATCAGCTGGCCCTGGCCTGGGTGGGAATTTCCGGGCTTACGGCCATTTATGTGGTGTTCACCCTGGGTCAGGGGCTGTCTGCCGGGAACATCCTTACCTATGCCCTGGAGAACCTGCCGGAATCCATCCAGCCTGATGGGAATGCGGTGTGCAATACCCTCCAGCAGCTGGCCGGGGCGGTGGGGACTTCCGTCTGCGCGGCCCTGGTGGCGGCCGGCCAGGTGGGACGGGCCCTGGGAGAAGGCACCAGCCTGGGCACTGCCCATGCCTTCCATCTGCTGCTGATCCTGGCCCTGTGCCAGGGCGCTTCCATGGTGTGGGCGCTGGGGAAAAAATAAGTGCAGAGTAAAGAGTGAAGAGTAAAGAGTGCAGGGGGAAGAGCGGGACGGTGAGTCCGACTGACCCTGGAAGAACTGGAAAGCCTGGTGGGACAAGACCGCTGGGTGGATGTATGCAAAGAATGGAAAACAAGGAAGGATGCTGTTTATGAATCCATTTCCATATGACCAGGAAGAATTAATCGGACTGGAAACTGTGAAACGGAATTTTCGGTCTGTACCAACAAGCCCGCGACTCACGACTCGCGACCCGCGACACCTGCTTTTTCCCTGATCCGTTCCGCTTCTTCCCCTTCCACCAGGGTGGGACGGAAATCGTTCCAGTCCGGGGTGGAGGAAATCCGGCAGGGAATCACTTTTCCCGGATCCGCTCCCAGCAGACGGCCTTTCTGGAACCGGAAGGTTTGCTGGTAGATGAAGGTGTCCTTGTCCCGGGGGTTGCTGTTGCCACCGAAGCAGAAATTCCCCAGGCTGTAGCAGATGGTCCTGCCCTTGTAGGTTTCCAGGGGCTGGATCACATGGGGATGAGCCCCCAGCACCAGGTCCGCTCCCTGGTCTACAGCCAGGTGGGCCAGCCACACCTGATCCTCGTCCGGACGGGTCTCCAGTTCACTGCCCCAGTGGAAAAACACCACCGTCAGCCGGGCACCCCGTTCCTTCACTTTGGCCAGTTCCTCCTGGAGCTGGTCGGGGGCCCCGGCCTGCAGGGCGTTGATTCCTACCAGCCCCACCGGGATCCCTTTCACAGTGAGGATCTGGCTTTCTTCATAGCCGAAGGGCATGATCCCGGTGTCTCCCAGGGTTTTGAAGGTGTCCCAGTATCCGTCGTTCCCGTAGTCGTAACTGTGGTTGTTGGCCAGGGAGGCGGCTTCCACGCTGCCGGTTTTCAGCACTTCCACATAGGCCGGGTCTCCCCGGAAGGCGAAGGTCTTGTCCTGACGTTCTCCCCGGGTGGTGAGGGGGCCTTCCATGTTCACCAGGGTCAGGTCGTCCTGGTCGAAAACGGACCGGACCCCGGCCAGGAATACGGAGCCGTCACCCCCGGCGGCATCCCAGGCTTCCGGAAAAGTCCCTTCATAGCCGAAACTTTCCTCCGTGCCCAGGGTGCAGTCCCCGGCAGCGCTGAGGGTCACTGTGGTGATGGGGTCTGCCGGAGGCTGGGGCGCCGGAGCCGGTGCAGCGGGGGCGGCCGGCACCGGGGCCTTGGGCTGGACCGGCGCCGGCTTCCGGGGCCCCAGGACCGCTGGAGAAGCAAAGGAAGGAGCGGGCGTTGCCAGCAGGGCCAGGGATGCCAGAAGGGAAATGAAAAGGGCAGAAATGGAATGGGTCATACAGCAGGTTCCTTTCTCAGAAATTTCAGTACCTATCATACGATGGAACCGGACTGCTTGTCCAGTGTGTGTGCGCGGTAGAAATCCGCAGGGGCAAATCAAGAACGGCGCAGCCGTGCCGCCTGGTTGGCCCGTTGCCTCCTGTTTGCAGGGATTTTCCTTTCGGGGGAGAACAACAGAGAAGAGGAGGAATGCATCATGAAGGTATTGCTGACAGGTTTTGATCCCTTTGGCGGGGAACCGGTGAATCCGGCGCTGGAAGCGGTGAAAAAACTGGACGGGCTGCTCCTGGCCGGGGCCCGGGTCCACACGGTGGAAATCCCCACAGTCCGGGGGAAGGCCATTGCCAGAGTGAAGGACGCCATTGCCGCCTTCAATCCGGACATCGTGATCTGCATCGGCCAGGCCGGAGGCCGGACGGACCTGACGGTGGAACGGGTGGCCATCAACTGCGATGATTTCCGGATCGGGGACAACGAAGGGAACCAGCCGGTGGATGAGCCCGTGGTGCCGGGCGGTCCGGCAGCTTATTTTGCCACCCTGCCCATCAAGAAAATGGTGGCCGCCCTCCAGGCCAGAGGTATCCCGGCCAAGGTTTCCAACACTGCGGGCACCTTTGTGTGCAACCATGTGTTCTACGGCCTCATGGACCTGTTGGCTCACGACAGCCGGCAGCGCCGGGGCGGCTTCATCCACGTGCCCTACCTGCCGGAACAGGCGGCCCGGTTGAAAGATCAGCCCAGCATGGCCCTGGAGACTATTGTGGAAGGCTTGAAAACGGCCGTGGAAACGGCGGTGGAAAACCAGGAAGACGCCAAAGTGACAGGGGGAACGGAGTGCTGAAAAAAGCGGGGTGTGAAAAATTCACACCCCGGTCGCGGGTCGCGAGTCGTGAGTCGCGAGCCTGGACGTTTAAGCCGTCTGTTCTTTTTCTATAAGATGAAAGGATAAAATCGGGATGGACTCTGAAAAACAGAATCTTCGGTTCGCACCAACAAGCCCGCGACCCGTGACCCGTGGCTCGTGACCGGAGCTGCTGCCTATGCAGCAGCTCCTTTTTACATCTTCCACCCAAAATGGTCCGTATGGAGCAGGGCTTCTGCTTTGGGGCTCAGGGGCTTGCCCAGGAATTCCCGGTACAGCCGCTGGATCTGGGGATTTTCGTGGGAGAACCGGAAGCGGCTGCGCTTGTCCAGGGTCCGGAGCTGTTCCCCCCGCACGCCTTCCAGTTCCTCGTCCTCCTGGGGAATGGGCTGGCCGCCCCCGCCGGCGCATCCGCCCGGGCAGGCCATCACTTCCACGAAATCGTAATGGACTTCCTTCCGCTTCAGGGCCTGGATCAGCTGCCGGGTGTTCCCCAGACCGCTGACCACCGCACAGCGGATCTCTTTGCCGGCGATGGTGTACACCGCATCCCGGAGCCCGATGCCGTTCCGCAAAGGAGCAAACAGTTCCGGGTCGGGATTTTCCCCGGTGAGTTTGGCATAGGCCGTCCGGAGCGCCGCCTCCAGCACCCCGCCGGTGGTTCCGAAAATGGTCCCGGCACCGGTAAAGGTCCCCATGGGATCATCCAGGGGCTCTTCCGACAGCAGGGACGGATCAAGATGGTCCGCCCGGAGCACACGGATGAATTCCCGGGTGGTCAGGGCCAGGTCCACATCGGGCCCGTGGTCCGTGCGCATGGTGGGCAGGGCACATTCCGCCTTCTTGGCCAGGCAGGGCATGATGGATACGCAGTACAGTTTTTCCGGGATCACCTGCAGCTTGTCCGCCAGCCAGGTCTTGGCTATGGCCCCGAACATCTGCTGGGGGGATTTGGAGGTGGACAGCCGGTCTGTCAGCTCCGGATACTGGCCTTTCAGGAACCGGACCCAGCCGGGACAGCAGCTGGTGAACATGGGGAATTCCCGGGTATCCCCTGCCAGGAACCGTTCCAGGAATTCGTTGGCTTCTTCCATAATGGTCAGATCCGCGGCGAAGGTGGTGTCGTACACATGGTCGAACCCCAGCTGACGCAGGGCTGCCGCCATCCGGCCGATGGTCCCTTCCTCCCGGGGCAGGCCGAAGGCTTCGCACCAGGCCGTCCGCACCGCCGGAGCCACCTGGACCAGGGTCACCTTGTCCGGGTCTGCCAGGGCTTCATAGAGCCGGTCCGTGTCGTCCCGCTCCCGGAGCCCGGCCACCGGGCAGTGGATGATGCACTGGCCGCACAGGGTGCAGTCCGAATCCTTGATCACCCGGTTCCCGGACACATCCACGGTGGTCCGTCCCCCGGTGCCCGCCACATCCCAGATGTGCATGGCCTGGATTTTGTCGCACACCTGGATGCAGCGCATGCACTTGATGCATTTGTTGTAGTCGTGGAACAGGGGATAGGTGGTGGTCCAGGCCCGGCGGAGCCCTTTGGGCAGCTGTTCCTCATAGGGATTGTCGTGGATCCCCAGGCTGTTGGCCAGGGACTGGAGCCGGCAGTTGCCGCTTCGGACGCAGGTGGCGCACCGGCAGTCATGCTGGGACAGGATCAGTTCCACATTGATTTTCCGGGTTTCCCGGACCCGGGGCGAATTGGTGCGGACCACCATGCCTTCCTTCACCGGGCTGTTGCAGGCGGTGACCATGGCCGGTTCTCCTTCCACCTCCACACAGCACACCCGGCAGGCGGCGATTTCGTTCAGCCCTTTCAGGTAGCACAGGTGGGGGATCCGGATGTGGGCCTGCCGGGCCGCTTCCATGATGGTGGTCCCTTCCGGCACCTGGATGATTTTTCCGTCGATGGTACAGGTTACCATTCCCGATTCCTCCCTCCTTTGAAGCTGCCGTAGCCAAAGTGGTCACAGCGCAGACAGCGGCTGGCTTCCTGCCGGGCCTCTTCCGGCGTCATCCCTTCCGAGACCAGGTGGAAATCTCCCACACAGTCCGGGGCGCAGTGCTGCTTCAGGTTCACCCGGCCGCAGGGCGGGGTATGGGTGAAATAGGCCGGAGGGATCTCCACCCCGCAGGAAATCCGGTGGTGGAATCCCAGGAAGGAATCGATGTTGTCCGCTGCCACCTTGCCGGCCGCCACCGCCCGGATCACCGTGGCCGGACCGGAGACGGCATCCCCGCCGGCAAACAGGTTCCCCAGGCCCGGGACGCTGCTGGAAAGGTCCGCCTGGATGGTGCCCCGGCGGATGGTGACACCCACCGCCTCAAAGGGCTGGGTGACAATGGACTGGCCGATGGCCACAATCAGCACATCGCAGGGGAACCGCCGTTCCGGAAGATCCGCCTTCACCGGATTGGGCCGGTCCTTTCCATTGTAGGAACCGATGTGCTGGGGCTGGGTCCACAGGGCCGTCACCTGGCCCCGTTCGTTGGTTTCGATCCGGCTGGGGGCTTCCAGGGTGACAATCTCGCAGCCCTCCGCCATGGCATCCTGGATTTCTTCCGGCAGGGCCGTCATGTCTTCCAGCCGGCGCCGGTAAATGCACTGGACGGAAGCAGCGCCCAGCCGTTTGGCCGTGCGGGTGGCGTCCATGGACACGTTGCCGCCGCCGATGATGCATACCCGTTTCCCGGTGAAATCCGGAATCCGGCCTTCTCCGATGTCCCGGAGCAGCCGGACGGCGCTGAACACGCCCTGGGCCTCTTCCCCGGGCAGGTGCAGTTTTTTGTCGCTGTGGGCCCCGATGGCGATGTACACCGCATCATACTGCTGCTGGAGCTGAGCCACCGGGATATCCGTGCCGATGGAGACGCCGGTGCGGACCTGGATGCCCGCGGACAGGATGTAGGAAAGATCCCGGTCCAGCACCTCCAGGGGCAGCCGGTAATCGGGGATCCCGTACCGGAGCATGCCTCCCAGCCGGGGCCGCTGTTCGTACACCGTGACGCTGTGGCCCATCAGGGAAAGGTAATAGGCCGCCGTCAGGCCTCCGGGGCCGCCTCCGATCACTGCCACCGTCTTTCCCGTGGCCGGGGCGGGAGCCGGAGCCTTGGCCGGTCTGGCATGGTCCACCGCAAACCGCTTCAGGCCGCAGATGTTCACCGGAGCATCCACCATGCCCCGGCGGCAGTGGTGCTCGCAGGGATGTTCACATACATAGGCGCAGGCCGCCGGGAAGGGATTGTCCTTCCGGATCAGTTCCAGGGCATCCTCGTACCGGCCGTCCCGGATCAGGGCCACGTAGCCCGGGATATCCACATGGGCCGGGCAGGTGGACACACAGGGCACCGGGTGGCTGAGGCCGCAGATGCACCGGCCGGTGAGCACGTGTTCCTCATAGTCCTCCCGGAAGCCCCGGACTCCCTTCAGTACCATGGAAGCCGCTTCAAACCCGATGGCGCAGTCCGAAGAATCCGCAATGCTCCGGGCCGTCTTTTCAATCAGGGTGATGGTATCCAGGCTGGCCGTCCGATCCAGCACCTGTTCGATCAGCACTTCCAGCTGGCCCAGCCCCACCCGGCAGGGTACGCATTTGCCGCAGCTCTGGGCGTGGCAGAAGCGCAGGAAATTCAGGGCCATGTCCACCGGACAAAGCCCCGGCGAACTGGCCCTGATCCTTCGGTGCATATCCTGATACAGGCTGTTCAGGACCGTCTGGGCCCTGCCCGGCGTTTCAATCTGTAAGCGACTCACGATGATTTCCCCCTCTGCGAATTTCCGGTATGGATTCCGGAAACAGAATGAACAGATACGATATTATTTTACCGTTCGGAAGCAAAGAGTGTCAATCGATTCGGCGAAAAAATCAGATAAATCAAGAAGGATGAAATTCCTAAAAATTACTAGGAATTTACCTTTCCTTTTGGAAAATTCTATAGTACAATTATAGGAAATTATTCTTGCTGCGAGGAGGAACCATGAAAATCTCTACCAAGGGACGGTATGCCCTGCGCCTGATGATTGATCTGGCCATCAACGGCACCGAATCCTATGTACCCATTAAAAGTGTCTCTCAGAGACAGGAAATCTCAGAAAAATACCTGGAACAGATCATTACCCAGCTCTCCCGCGCCAAACTGGTGAAAAGCGCCAGAGGAGCCCAGGGCGGGTACAAACTGGTTCGTGATCCCAAAGACTATACAGCCGGAGAGATCCTCCGGGCGGTGGAAGGGTCCCTGGCCCCGGTGGCCTGCCTGGAACCCGGCCATGCCATCTGCGACCGGGCCGCCCACTGCGTGACCCTGGACCTGTGGAAAGAAATCCAGGACGCCATCGACAACATCGTGGACAACACCACCCTGGAAGACCTGGTGAAAAAGCAGGAAAAGAAGGGGATGTAAAAAGAAGGGTTGCTGCCTGGGCAGCAGTCCCTCAGTCTGGAGTCAGAAGACTCAGGACAGGACCTGGCCTGATGGCCAGGTCCTTTTGATGTGTATAAAAAGACTTGGGAAATGAAATAGGATGCCGTAGGGGCGGTTCAAAACTTTTGTCTCCGGCAAAATGTTGTCAGAGCCGCCCGCCCAGTTTCCCCCTTTTTCTGCTGCCAAATTGATTGACTTTTAGATAACCCTTATAAAATTTTTTGCAAACAAAAAAGCATCCACACGGTCAAAACCCGCATGGATGCTTGCTTTTGGTCTGGTGGAGCACAGGGGGATCGAACCCCTGACCTCAAGATTGCGAACCTTGCGCTCTCCCAGCTGAGCTAGTGCCCCAATACATAGTATTATAGCGCTTCCGGAGAAAGTGTGCAAGGATTTTGTCAGGGATTAATCCCCTCTCTGTACGTCGGTCTGACGTCTTTTTTACTTTTTCGCGTTCTTCGTCATTTCGTCCGTGGCGGTGCGGATGATTCCGGCCAGCAGGGTGTCGGAATCGTATTCGGTGCTGGTCCGGCTGTCGGTGACCTGGTAGATGGTCTGTCCGTTTTTGGTGGCCAGGAAGCTGACGCCGGCGTAGGCGGTTTCCCCTTTGGCCAGTCTGTTCCCCTTCCGGGCGGCAGGTTCGGTGCCGTCGGCGGTTTCGATGCCCACCGGGTTCACCTGCACCTGGAGGGTGATGGTGTTCCGGAGTTTTTTGTCCGGCAGCATCACCGGATTGCTGTACACGGTGACGCCTTCTCTTTTGAAGTCCCGTTCCAGGGTCAGCAGGGTCTTGCGGACTGCATCATCATCCCGGGTAAAGGCGGGATGGGCTTTCCGGAAGTCCATATCCTGCCGGCTGAGATCTTTGAGATAAACGACTTGGACATTTTTGAAAGCAAAGGTGCTGCTCTTCCAGCCGCTGCGTTCCGCGCCCGCCGTCAGGGGCAGGGCCAGCAGGGTCAGGAGCAGGGTGGCCAGGGCCAGGAATTTTTTCATGGGTGTTCCTCCTCTTTGGTTCTGTCTTCCCATTTTACAACGGAAAAGGCTGGCTTTCAACGGCTTTTCATTTTGACTAACCCGGGGAATCGGGCTATAATTTGTAGAGTTATCTTGTATCCGCTGTGGGTACAGTGCAGGAAGTGAGGGAATTATTATGCCAATACCTCTTGTGGTATGGGCGGCTGCCGGGATTGGGGCTGCCGGACTGAAACTGTATAAAAGTGCCACCAGCTCTGCAAATATGGTGAAAAATGCCATTGAACGGTATAATGAAGAGAGGTTCAAGTTCTACAAGGTGCTGGAACGGCTGATGCCGGAAGTGGAGGAACTGGGCCGGATGAAGCTCCATATCTGGGGCTGTTACGACAAGGTCTATGCCATCCTGGACCGGATCGAGAACAAACCGGGCCATTATACCTACAAAAGCCACAAAAACCTCCATCTGCTGCCCCAGGATGTGCGGAAACTGAAGCGGATCCGCCGGGTGGTGGACCGGATCCAGGAAAAGAAGCTGGATACGGAAGGCACCGGGATGCTGACGGTGGTGGCTCTCCAGGGGGGCGCGGCCAGTTCCTACAGCCAGTCGGAACTGGAACGGGATGAGGCCAAGCTGGTGATGGAAAAGATCATGGACCAGCCGCTGTACACTTCGGAAGTGACGGCCCTGGACGAAATGAGCGTGCTGGAATCCATCATGTGCTTCCCCAAGGTGCTGCGGCCCGGGTATTTTTCCGACAAGGACGGGTCCAAGATGACCAAGGATGAGGCGGTCCGGTTCAAGACGGACACGGACACCCAGTCCCTGCTCCTGGCGGATGCGGAAGCCCGGGGAGAACGGCTGCTGGAAGTGGTCCGCCATGTGTACAGGACCACGGAAACCCTGAAGAACGAGCAGCGGGAACAAATCCAGTTCATGCAGCGGCTCCTGGAGACCAAGACGGATTACCAGACCTTCACCCTGGAGGAAAAGGACCGGCTGAATTTCCTGGTGGCCCTGGGGTTTGTACTCCGGGAACTGGCCCGTACGGATATTGTACTGAAGAACGGCAGCATGGCCATCCTGAACCGGAGCGGCCTGCGGGTGCCTCTGGGCAAGGCCCAGGATCTGCTGCCGGTGGAAAATCTGGCGCTGCTGGATGAAAATGACTAAGTGTGGGAGGGAATCATTATGATCAGTACCAAAGCATTCAAAGCCTATGACATCCGGGGAATCGTCCCCAGTGAAGTGAACGAGGAACTGGCGTACCGGCTGGGCCGTGCCCTGGCCTGGAAACTCCAGGCAAAGAAACTGGTGGTGGGCCATGACATCCGGCTCAGCGGACCGTCCCTCAGCGAAGCGGCGGTCCGGGGCATGCGGGATGCCGGTGCGGATGTGCTGGACCTGGGCCAGTGCGGTACGGAAATGATCTATTTTGCCACCGCCCACCTGAAAACCGACGGGGGCATGATGATCACCGCCAGCCACAATCCCAAGGACTACAACGGTATGAAACTGGTCCGCTCCGAAGCCCGGCCCATTTCTGCGGATACGGGGCTGAAGGAGCTGGCGGAACTGGTGGCGGCGGAGGATTTCGAGACCCGGGTGCCCAAGGCGGAAACCCGGGGATCCTATGAAGAAGTGGACATCGTCCCCAGCTATGTGGACCATCTTCTTTCCTATATCAATGTGAAGACCCTGCTGCCTCTGAAGATCGTGGCCAATCCGGGGAACGGGGGCGCCGGTCCCATTGTGAAGGAACTGGCCAAGCACCTGCCCTGCCAGTTCATCCTGATCAACGACACTCCGGACGGCACCTTCCCCAACGGAGTCCCCAACCCGCTGCTGACGGAAAACCGGGCAGCCACTTCGGAAGCGGTCAAGGAAAATGGCGCCGACCTGGGGATTGCCTGGGACGGGGATTTCGACCGTTGCTTCTTCTTTGACGAAAACGGCCGATTCATCGAAGGGTACTATCTGGTGGGGCTCTTTGCCCAGTATTTCCTCCAGAAGCATCCCGGGAGCAAGATCCTCTACGATCCCCGGCTCACCTGGAACACGGAAGACATCATTGCCCGGTACGACGGCCAGCCGGTGCGCTGCAAGAGCGGCCATGCCTTCATCAAGGAATGCATGCGCCGGCAGGGCGTGCTCTACGGGGGCGAAATGAGCGCCCATCATTATTTCCGGGATTTCTCCTACTGCGACAGCGGGATGATCCCCTGGCTGCTGCTGATTTCCCTGCTGTCCACCTCCGGCATGACCCTGTCCCAGCTGGTGGATGCCCGGATCAATGAGTATCCCTGCAGCGGGGAGATCAACCTGAAGGTGAAGGATGCGGACGAAGTGCTGGAACGGCTGTCCAGCCATTTCCGCTCCGGCATCCAGGACCGGATGGACGGGCTCAGCGTGGTGTACAATGAATGGCGGTTCAACCTGCGGAAATCCAACACGGAACCGGTGGTGCGGCTGAACGTGGAAACCCGGGGGGACAAGGATCTGCTGAAGCAGAAGACCCGGGAAATGCTGGAACTGATCGGCGGAGAAAGAGCATAGGAGGCAGAAACGGATGAATGTACTGGTAACAGGGGGAGCCGGCTATATCGGCTCCCATGTGGTGGAAGAACTGACGGCCAACGGGTATACCCCCATCGTTTATGACAATTTCAGCACCGGCCATGTGGATGCGGTGTCGGACAAGGTCCAGCTCATCGAAGGGGATATCCATGACTTCAATTTTCTGAAGCATATCCTGGGAGAATATGAAATCGACGGGGTGCTCCATTTCGCCGCCAGCAGCCAGGTGGGAGAATCCATGGTGAACCCGGGGAAATACTATTACAACAATGTGGCCGGGACCCTGGGCCTGCTGGACGCCATGCGGGAAGCCGGGGTGGAACAGCTGGTATTCTCTTCCACCGCCGCAGTGTACGGGGAACCGGACCGGGTGCCCATTACGGAAGACATGCCTCTCCAGCCCACCAATGTGTACGGCCGGACCAAGCTGATGATCGAAAAGATGATGGAGGACTACAGCCACGCCTATGGTCTGCGCTATGTGGCCCTGCGGTACTTCAACGCGGCCGGTGCGTCCCTTCTGGGGAACATCGGGGAGGATCACCGGCCGGAGACCCATCTGATCCCCCTGATCATCCAGGCGGCCCTGGGCCAGCGGGAAAGCGTGTCCATTTTCGGGACGGACTATCCCACTCCGGACGGCACCTGTCTCCGGGACTACATCCATGTGAAGGATCTGGCCAGCGCCCATGTACTGGCCATGGACCATCTCCGGAACGGAGGTGGCTGTCGGACCTACAATCTGGGGACGGAAAACGGCTTCTCCGTCCGGGAGATCATCGATGCGGTGAAGAAGGTCACCGGCCGGAACTTCACCGTGAAGGAAGAGACACGGCGGGCCGGGGATCCGGCGAAACTGATTGCCTCTTCGGAAAAAATCAAGAAGGAGCTCCATTGGGAGCCCCGTCACAGCCAGATCGAGGAAATCGTGGAAACTGCCTGGCGGTGGCATGAAGGGCATCCCAAAGGATACGAGAAATAAGCTGTATGGATATTTTGCTGACCGTGGACGGCCTGAAAAAAAGTTTCGGCGTCCACGATATTTTTCAGAATGTGAGTTTTACTCTCCGGCAGGGGGAGAAAGTGGGTTTGGTGGGGGTCAACGGCAGCGGCAAGACTACCCTGCTCCGGTGTCTGCTGAACCCGGATTTTGCCGACGGAGGTTCGGTGAAGTTTGCCGGGGAACTGCGTCTGGGTTATGTGGAACAGGGATTCGATGATTTCCGGGAGGAAACGGTCCGGGAATTCATGGAACACGCCTGTCCGGACATCCTGGACCTGCGGGAGAAGATGCGTCGGCTGGAGGAAGCCAGCGGCCGGGCCCAGGGAGAGGAACTCCAGGGGATCCTGGACCAGTATGCCCGGACGGAAAGCCGGTATGCCCATCTGGACGGGTACCATTACGAAAGCAACATCAAGCGGGTGCTGCTGGGGCTGGGGTATCCGGAAGACACCTGGCAGTGGCGTGCGGACAAGCTCTCCGGGGGGCAGAAGACCCGTCTCCAGCTGGCGGCGGCCCTGGTGAATTCTCCGGACCTTTTGATCCTGGACGAACCCACCAACCATCTGGATATCGTCATGAGCGAATGGCTGGAAAAATACCTCCGGGAATTCCGGGGGGGCGTGCTGGTGATTTCCCATGACCGGGCCTTCCTGGACAATGTGGTGGAAGAGATCCTGGAAATGGAAGGGGGCACCATCCACCGGTTCAAGGGGAATTATTCCCGGTACCTGGAACAGAAGGAAATCCAGGTACTGACCCAGACCCGGGCCTACGAGGCCCAGCAGGAATACATCGCCCGGCAGGAAGCCTACATCCGCCGGTTCAAGGCGGGAATCAAGAGCAAGATGGCCCGGGGACGCCAGTCCCAGCTGGACCGGCTGGAGCGGATCGACGCACCGGTGCAGGAGGAGGAATTTGAGCTGCGGCTGCCCCCTGCGGCGGAATGTGCGGAAAAGGTGATCATGCTGGAACATCTGGATGTGGGGTATCCCCAGCACCGGCTGCTCCAGGATGTGGATCTGACCCTGCGCCGGGGGGAGAAGGTGGCCATCATCGGTCCCAACGGCTGCGGGAAATCCACCCTGCTGAAGACCATCCTCCAGGAACTGCCCCCTCTGAAAGGGGAGGCCCGGATCGGGAACCGGGTGAAGATCGGCTATTTTTCCCAGAGCTATGAACGGCTGGACGAAAAACAGACCATCATGGAAAACTTCCTGACGGAATACGGCATGACCGATGAACAGACCCGCCGGCTCCTGGGGAGCATGATGTTCCACGGGGAGGACGTGTTCAAGGTGATCGGGACCCTCTCCGGGGGCCAGAAGGCCCGGCTGGTGCTGCTGAAACTGGTACTGGACGGGGCCAACTGCCTGCTCCTGGACGAACCCACCAACCATCTGGACATCGCCGCCAAGGAAGCGGTGGAAGCGGCCCTGGAGACCTTTGACGGCACCGTGCTCCTGGTGAGCCACGACCGGTACCTGGTGAACGAGGTGGCCGGCCGGATCTGGGCGGTGGAAAACGGCCATGTAACCGATTACAAAGGCAACTACGACTTCTATCTGGAGGAACGGGACAAGAACCGGGCACGGGAAGGGGCTGATGCTCCGGCGGCGCCCCGGAAAGAGGAGAAGAAGGCAGCAAAGCCGGCCCCGGAAAAAACGGCACCGGAAGCTGCCAAAACGGAAAAGAAAACGGAGAAAAAGCCCTACAGCCCGGCGGAAGCCCAGAAGCTGCTGCCCCAGGTGGAACTGAAGATCCGGGAATATGAAGCCCTCCAGAAGGTGCTCAGCGACCGGATCGCCGACCCGGCCAACCAGCAGGACCTGGAAACCAGCACCAGGCTGGCGGAGGAGTACGCGGAACAGGAAAAGATCCTGGACGGGCTCATGGACAAATGGGAAAAGCTCATGGAGTCACTGGAATGACCATCAACGAATTTCTGCATGCACTGCAGCAGTTCCAGGGGGACGGCTGCTTCAATCCCTGGAGGGAATACGATCCCTCCTGCGACATCGGACCGGAAGCACCGGTGATCCGGGCGGCCAATTTCCGCCGGTACCTGGAACTGCGGCAAAAGGCCCGGTTCCTGTTCATTGCCGAAGGTCTGGGGTACCAGGGGGGGCATTTTTCCGGCATGGCCATGACCAGCGAACGGATCCTGCTGGGGCATCATCCCACGGTGAGACCGGGAGTGGTGCTGGGGGAAGGCTGGGACTACCGGCGGACCAGCAATCCGGACAGTCCCCTGCTGAACCGGAAACAGCGGGAAGAGGGGTTCAACGAGCCTACCGCCACCATTGTGTGGGGAGAACTGGCAAACCAGGGGCTGGCGCCCTTCCAGACCATCCTGTGGAACATCTTTCCCTTCCATCCCTACAAACCTTCCGGTATCCTGACCAACCGGACCCCCACCGGGCCGGAACTGGATCAGGGAATCGTCTATGCCCGGATGCTGCTGGGGCTGGTCCCCGGCCTCCGGGTCATCGCCATCGGCCGGAAAAGCGCCGGCACCCTGGAAAAATACGGGGTGCCCTGTGCGGCGGTGCCCCATCCCTCCATGGGCGGGGCCAACCGGTTCCGGGCGGCTGTGGCGGCGCTGTTTGCCCAATAGAGGTGAAATTATGGCGAAGAGTACCTTAGCATCCATGAGCAAGGAACAGGTGCTGAAAATCGCCCTGACCGCCGGGAAGATCCTCCTGGTCAGCGGGGCGGAGACCTACCGGGTGGAGGACACCATGCTGCGGATCTGCCGGGAGGGTGGCATGACCACCATTGCGGCCTTCTGCACCCCCTCCCTGATCATGATCGGGGAGGAGACCATGGAAGGGGCCAGCCTGATGTACCGGGTGACCCACCGGGGCACGGATCTGACCCTCATCAGCGAAGTGAACGACATGAGCTTCCACATGCCCACCTGGGGGAAGAGCTTCCAGGACACCATGGCCATCCTGGAGGAAAAGACCATGCGGAAACCCCGTCCGGCCCGGGAGGAGATCTTCTGGTCCGGTCTGGCCGGGGCTTTCTTTGCCGTGGTGCTGGGGGGAGGCCCTCTGGAATTCCTGGCGGCCCTTCTGGGCTCCCTGCTGTCCATGGCCTTTGTGAAGGCGGTATCCCCCTTCCGGCCCAGCAGCTTCTGGGAGACCACCATGGCCGGGGCCATCATCTGTCTGACGGTGGTGCTGTTCCGGATGGCCTGTCCGGACCTGGTGATGGAACTGGCCATTGCCGGGGGCGTGATGCCCTACCTGCCGGGGATGGCCTTTACCAACGGAATCCGGGATTTCATGGCCGGAGACCTGCTCAGCGGCACCTGCCGGGCCGGGGAAGCCATTTTCCTGGTGGGCGGGGTGGCCATCGGCATTGCCACCGTCCTGGGCATTCTGTACTTGTAGGAGGGGGCTATGCCACTGGCTGCAACCATTTTCATCAAAACCGTATTTTCGTTCTTTGCCACCGTGGCTTTCGGCAAACTGTTCAAATGTCCGGAAAGCTGTCTGTACAAGGCAGGCTTCGTGGGCATGGTGGGCTTCGGGGTGTACATCATCCTGCTGAGCGGCTTCGGGCTCAGTTCCATGCTCAGCAACTTTGCCGGGACGGTGGCCCTCTCCATCTGCAGTGAGATCTTTGCCCGGTGGTACCGGCAGCCGGTGCCCATTTTTTCCATTCCGGGGATCATCCCCCTGGTACCCGGACTGCCCCTGTACCGGGCCATGAACTACACCATGCTCAATGCCTACAGCCTGGGGATGCATACTTTTGTATCCGCAGCCCTGGACGCCACCGCCATCGCCATGGGGATCCTGCTGGTATCCGGCCTGGCCAAGGTGTACAAGACCAGCAAGAAGATGGTCCGGGACAAGCGCCGGTCCAGCCGTTGAGGAATCCGTCCGCCGGGCTTATAATACAGGCAGGAAACGTGAAGGAGGAGATTCTCATGGCAGTATTTACGGAAAAAGCAAAACAGGTGGTCACCAATCCGGGAACCGGGACCATCGAAAAGGAAATCCTGGTGGACCCGGGCCTGTTCCAGGGGACCAACGACCTGTTCGCCCGGATTACCCTGCATCCGGGCTGTGCTGTTCCCGTCCACCAGCATCTGGGGAACAATGAAACCTATTACCTGCTGAAAGGGGAAGGGGAATACACGGACGAAGACAAAAAAGTGGCCGTGAAGGCCGGAGACGTGACTTTCTGTGCCGACGGAGGCACCCATGGCCTGCTGAACACGGGGGAAGAGGATCTGGTGTTCATCGCCCTAATCAGCAATACCCCGGGGTACAAGAGATAAAAGAACGTCAACGGTAAGCTGTCAACTGGCAGCGGCCGATGGAAGGAACCCGCTTCCCGCGGGTTTCTTTTTATTTGTGAAAAGATTATGAACTTCTGTATAAAATTTACCGGTTTCTTTGTGGAATTGACGGCAAAAACAAGAAAACTTTCCTGCTTTACTGCAGTACCAGTGTCCGGAAAGTGAGGATTTTTGCCCCGGTTTACAGAAAAAGAAACACTAGGAACTGTGTAAAGAAAGAAGCGCATAAAATGTGGGCTAAAACAGAAAAAAATCCCGAAAAAATATTGACATCCAGTGTCAGTAATGTTACAATACCACAGTGTCACAGAGGGTAGTATGTCTTTTGGAGGTGTGAAATGTTTCTCGCAGACGTAAAGAACGGTTCGCCGGTTGTAGTCGGTGTGAAGCAGTCCCAAAAGGCCATTGCCCGGGATCAGGCCGCAGGGGTCATGATTGCCCGGGACGCGGATGAACACGTGACGGGGCCTGTCAAGGACCTGTGCGAAGCCAAGAGTGTTCCGGTGGAAACCGTGGAAACCATGGCGGAGCTGGGAAAGGCCTGCGGCATCCATGTAGGTGCATCCGTCGCCGCTGTGCTCAAAACCCGGTAGAATCTGCCGGAAACGGCAGGTTTTCATACTCATTAAATCTTATTCTCGAGAAAGGAGGTGCCGGAATGCCTACAATCAACCAATTGGTTCGTAAAGGTAGACAAGTCATTACTCAAAAATCCACGGCGCCAGCATTGAAAAATTCACCGCAAAAACGCGGTGTCTGCACGAGAGTGTACACCACCACTCCGAAGAAACCTAACTCTGCTCTGCGGAAGGTTGCTCGTGTCCGTCTGACCAATGGTATTGAAGTTACCGCTTACATTCCTGGTATTGGCCATAACCTGCAGGAACACAGTGTTGTTCTGATCAGAGGCGGAAGAGTCAAGGATCTTCCCGGTGTTCGTTATCACATCATTCGCGGCGCATTGGATACCGCCGGTGTTGCTGACCGCAACCAGGGCCGTTCCAAATACGGTGCCAAACGCCCGAAAGCAGCCAAGAAATAATCAGCTGCCGCTGTAGAATGAGACAATAACGAAGGAGGAAATACAGATGCCGAGAAAAGGTCCTGTAACCAAAAGAGACGTATTACCGGATCCAGTATATGGTTCCAAACTGTTAACCAGATTCATCAACAAGATTATGCTCGACGGCAAAAAAGGTGTTGCTGAGCGTATCGTATATGACGCTTTCGATCTGATCCATTCCAAAACCGGGAAGGATCCCATGGAAGTGTTCGACGCTGCCATGAAGAACGTAATGCCTGTCCTGGAAGTCAAAGCACGCCGGGTGGGCGGTGCCAACTACCAGGTTCCTGTGGAAGTCAGAGCCGACCGGAAAACCACCCTGGGGATCCGGTGGCTGGTCAACTATTCCCGCCTGCGCGGTGAAAAGACCATGTGCGAACGGGTTGCCGGCGAACTGATGGATGCCGCCAACAACACCGGTGCTTCCGTGAAGAAACGGGAAGACACGCACAAGATGGCTGAAGCAAACAGAGCTTTTGCTCATTATCGTTGGTAAGATTCCTTAAGGAGGAGTAATTCGTGGGTAGAGAGTTTCCCTTAGATAAAATCAGAAACATCGGTATCATGGCTCACATCGATGCCGGTAAAACTACGACCACGGAACGTATCCTGTTCTACACCGGCAAGACTCACAAGATCGGTGAAGTTCATGATGGGGCTGCCACCATGGACTGGATGGTACAGGAACAAGAACGTGGTATTACGATTACTTCCGCTGCTACGACCTGCCATTGGAAAGGCCATTCCATTAACATCATCGACACCCCGGGCCACGTTGACTTCACCGTTGAAGTAGAACGTTCCCTGCGTGTACTGGATGGCTCTGTGGCTGTATTCAGCGCCAAGGGCGGTGTTGAACCCCAGTCCGAAACCGTATGGCGTCAGGCGGAAGAATACAATGTTCCCCGTATCGCTTATGTGAATAAAATGGACACCACCGGGGCCGACTTCTTCAACGTAATCCAGATGATGAAAGACCGTCTGGGTGCCAATGCGGTTGCCATCCAGGTTCCCATGGGCGCTGAAGACAGCTTCGTGGGTCTGATCGACCTGGTGAAGATGCAGGCCATCATTTACGGGGATAAGCTGGGCAAGGATGAAGAATTCGAACCCATCCCTGAAGAATACGTGGAAGAAGCCCAGAAATATCGTCAGATCCTGCTGGAAGCCGTTGCAGAAAGCGATGACGATCTGATGGAAAAATATCTGGAAGGCGAAGATCTGACGGAAGAAGAAATCAAGGGCGCCATCCGGAAGATGACCTGCCAGTGCAAGCTCTTCCCTGTGACTTGCGGTTCTTCCTACAAGAACAAAGGCGTACAGCCGCTGCTGGATGCCATCATCGACTACATGCCGTCTCCTCTGGATGTTCCCGCCATCAAAGGGACCAACCCGGAAACCGGGGAAGAAGAAGAACGGCCTTCCGATGACAATGCTCCCTTCGCAGCTCTGGCCTTCAAGATTGCCACTGACCCCTATGTAGGCCGTCTGGCATTCTTCAGAGTGTACTCCGGTACCCTGACCGCCGGCTCCTATGTCTACAACTCCAATAAAGACAAGAGAGAGCGGATCGGCCGTATCCTGCGGATGCACTCCAACCACAGAACGGAAATCGACGAAGTATTTGCCGGGGACATCGCGGCAGCCGTTGGTCTGAAAGACACCGGCACCGGTGATACCCTGTGCGACGATAAAGCCCCCATCATCCTGGAATCCATGGTGTTCCCTGAACCGGTTATCTCCGTAGCCATCGAACCCAAAACCAAGGCTGACCAGGAAAAAATGGGCATTGCCCTGGGCAAGCTGGCTGAAGAAGACCCCACCTTCCGTGTGCGCACGGATCCGGAATCTTCCCAGACCATCATCTCCGGGATGGGCGAACTTCACCTGGACATCATCGTTGACCGGCTGAAGAGAGAATTCCATGTAGACTGCACCGTGGGCAACCCGCAGGTAGCTTACAGAGAAACCATCCGCAAGGAAGTGGAAAGCCAGGGCAAATTCGTACGGCAGTCCGGTGGTAAAGGGCAGTACGGCGATTGCTGGTTGAAACTGACTCCGCTGCAGCCGGGCGAAGGCTTCAAATTCGAAAACAAGATCGTTGGCGGTGCCATTCCCAAAGAATACATCGCTCCTGTTGAAGCCGGTGTCAAGGAAGCTATGGAAAACGGTGTCATCGCCGGGTATCCTATGGTGGATATCGCTGTTACCGTATTCGACGGCTCCTACCACGAAGTCGACTCCTCTGAAATGGCATTTAAGATTGCCGGTTCCATGGGCTTCAAGAGCGGTGCTCTGAAAGCCAACCCTGTTCTGCTGGAACCGTACATGAAAGTGGAAGTCACCATCCCCGAAGAGTACATGGGCGACGTTATCGGCGACCTGAACTCCCGCCGGGGCCGCATCGAAGGCATGGAAGCAAGAAGCGGTGCACAGGTTATCACGGCTTATGTTCCCCTGTCCGAAATGTTCGGGTATGCAACGGACCTGCGTTCCAAGACCCAGGGCCGCGGCAACTACTCCATGGAAGTAGACCATTACGAAGAAGTTCCCAAGAACATCGCGGAAGCGATCGTTGCTAAAAATAAGGGGACCGCACAGGACTAAGGTCCTGGCATCACTAGGAGGATATTAACAATGGCTAAAGAGAAATTTGAAAGAACCAAACCCCATGTTAACATTGGTACCATTGGTCACGTCGATCACGGCAAGACCACTCTGACTGCGGCTATCACCAAAGTCCTGTCCGAAACTCCGGGCTGCAAAGCCACTTTCGAAGCTTATGCCGATATCGATAAGGCTCCGGAAGAAAGAGAACGTGGTATCACCATCAACACTGCCCACGTTGAATATGAAACCGAAACCAGACACTATGCACACGTTGACTGCCCGGGGCACGCTGACTATGTAAAGAACATGATCACCGGTGCTGCGCAGATGGACGGTGCCATCCTGGTTGTTTCCGCTGCTGACGGCCCCATGCCTCAGA